>Ga0181529_10001174_pt1 | contig 35354 bp, 26 predicted proteins | sample PEATcosm2014_Bin_36_FD_119763 | JGI IMG/M metagenome (GOLD analysis project Ga0181529, IMG submission 119763) | Peatland microbial communities from MTU Mesocosm Facility, Houghton, MI, USA - PEATcosm2014_Bin10_30_metaG | ecosystem: Environmental > Terrestrial > Soil > Wetlands > Peat | place... | reverse complement strand
AGCAGAATGGGCAGTTGTGTCAGGTAACTGAGAGCATCGTCGGCAACCGCGCGAGGGCCCTGGCGAGATGCGAAAAAGTAGCGCCGCAGAAAGTCCTGCATTTGATAGGCAAATGCAGAGACTGCGAGAGGCAATGCGAGTTGCCTGATCTCAGAAAACCGGACGAAGTTGACGGAGACCTTCAGAACTGTGTAGACAAGAACAAAACAGAATGAAACAAGAACAAGCTCCTGAAAAACGACAGCGCCAAAGTAGGAAGGCCGATCTTTCTCCTCCTGTTTCGGGCCTATGCTCATCATCGGAGCGACGATAAGCGCGTTCTGAAGGCTGTTCACAAACAGCACCGACATCCATGCGAGTGCGAAGACTCCAAATTCACGCAGGCCCATAAACCGGGCAAGCATGATATTGGTTAAGAAATTCGTTGCGCTGACGACAGCCTGATCGGTCAGCGCCCAGAATTCCCGGCCCGTGAGATGCCGAAAACAAACATCCCGAATTCGCTGCCTTGGTATCGCGTTCGCGCTCATCCCACCCCCAGTCGCACTCAGGCTAGCGAGTGATAATAGCGGACGAGGCGGCGGCTTGAATGATCCCCAAAGTGGATGATAAGGCAGCCTTGGTCTTGCTCATAGGCACATACACGATATCCTGCGCCTGAAGTTGAAGTGGCGTTTGGGTGCCCTTTGCAATGCCGTTGTAAGAGAGCGGAAAGTCCAATACCGTCCCATCCGGATTGCGCCGTATCACTCGCAAACCGCCGGTGTCGGCCTGCATCACCGTTCCTCCGCTGAGTGCCAGGGCTTCGGCGACATTCAGCCTTCCGTCTTCCTGCATGACGTAGCCGCCCGGTCTGTTGACCGCACCTAAAACATAGACGATGCCCGCACGCGGCACGATGACCGTGTCCCCCGGACGCACCAGAATCGCAGCCGTCGCTCTATTGCCCTGGCTGCGCGAATAAGGAACCTCTTCTTCTGGCGCAGCGTCATCGGCGCCATAACGGATCTTGATGTGTGTTCCGGCCAAGGGGGTTACGCCGCCAGCTTCGGCCAGCACTTCGCCGAGTTTTGTTGGCGCGATCAGCGGCACACGCCCAGGGCTGCTCACCTCGCCGGTCACAGTCACATACTGACCGGCATACTGCATCACGTCGACATTGACCTGCGGCTGGTTGAGAATCTGGCCATCCTTGAGAGCGGCCTCAAGACGCTTTGCCGCATCGGGCAAATTGAGCCCTCGAACGTTTACTTTGCCGCACAGAGGAATCGTCAAATCTCCCGCTGCGTCCACGCGGTAAGAATTGCTAAACTCCGGAGCGTCATAGACATTGACGCTCAGCAGGTCTCCCGGCTCGATGCGCAGCTCGGAGAAATCCTTGGGAATGATGGTCGGCCCCTGACCTTGAGGCGAGATCCCCGCCTTGCCGGTTGAGGAAGCGATGCCTGGTTCGGAAAGCGAAGGGGAGCCGGACGAAGCCTGGGCATACCCCGGAACGGCCGCTATCTCCAGTTGCAAGGCAACGCCGAGCAGCAGCGGAAGTCCGCTAAAGGCGATCTTACTTTTTGCCATAATAACTCTGCACGTTGTAGCCATATACACTCCGATATTCAGTTGCAGACATGTCCACCGCTTCAATCACTATGCCGAGAATATGAATGTGGTTTCGGGCAAGGGATTGAGAGAAGCGGCGCAATGCTTTTCTAGAGGTTCGACCCGAGCGTAAGACACCGATAGTTCCATCGCAGTGAGTTCCCACAATAATTGCGTCGGCGACCGGCAAGACAGGCGAGTTGTCCACGAGAACCAGATCAAAGCGCGCACGAGCTGCTTCAAATACCTTCTCGATCTCGCCAGACGCCAGAAGCTCTGAGGCAAGGGGGGATCGGCGGCCAGCGGTCAACAGAGTCAGATTGGGCTCGACGGGATGCGGCACAAGTACAGCGTCCAAAGATTTCTGGCCGGCGAGAACATCCGTCAAGCCATCCTCTTCAGGCACGCGGAACAGAGCATGCTGCCGGGGACGGCGAAGATCGGCATCAATGATGAGCACCCTGAGTCCGGCTGCGGCAAAGGCAAGACCCAGGTTATAGACGGTGTACGATTTGCCTTCTCCAGGTAGAGCGCTGGTGACGGAGATGACCTTCAGCTTACGACCGATGCCAGACAGAGTCAGCCCCGACCGCAAGCTGCGAAAAGACTCAGCCGTTGCGCTCTCCGGTGCGATCAGGAAGGAGCTTGATTCCGTGGCCAGCACGCCTTCCCGCGGTTTGGACTCCATGCGGTGAAAGGGGATCATGCCCAGTACTGGGAGGTTCGACACCGATTCCACCTGGAAGCTGTCCGCGACCGTGTCATCCTGGCTCTCCAGCAGGTAGGCCAGGCAGGTGCCCAGGAAAAGACCGCCCCAAAAACCGAGAAAAACAAACAAAGAAGACTGAGGCATATAAGGGCTGCCTGGAGGACGCGCCGGATCAGCGACGGTTACATTCGTCGCGCTATTGCCCGCATCCATATTGGCCTCCTGCAGCCTGGCGTAGAGAATGTCATACAGCTCGCGGCTGGAACGCGCCTGCGCCATTAGAACTCCCAGCTGCACAACATCGTCGTTCATCTTGCTGGTCACAAGCTTTTGCGCTTCGAAAGCGGCACGCAGCGCCTGCTCGTTCTGCTGCGCCAGTACAAGATCGTTCTTGGCACGCTGCTTGATCTTTCCGATCTCGCCTTGAATTTGCCCGTTGAGCGCCTTGATTTGATTGGTGATTTCGGCCAGGTGAGGATTCTTGGGACCATACTTCGTTTCCGAGGTGGCATATGCCACACGCGCCGCGGCCTCTTGCTCCCGCAGTGAACTGAGGATATCCAAGCCTCCACCCTGGGAGATGACCGTCGAATTGGAGATGCCAGGAAGAGAACTGGAGCCAAGCGAGGAGATCAGGTCCGGATTTTCTGTTGCAGTAAGACGGTAGATCGCCTCCTGTCCAACGCGCGCGGCCTCAGCCTGGGTTACCTCTTCATTCAACGCCGTGAGACGCTCCAATTCCGGTATCTGTACGCCTCCGCCGCCACCACCACTGCCACCGGATGCAGACCCGGATGAAGACCCGGATGAAAGTGTAGCCAAGCCCAGCATCGCGGAAGAAAGATTGTGGGTACGCTCGAATTCTGCTACAGCCAACTGGGACTTGGTCACCTCGTCGGAAAGGTCTCCCAGTTGGGCGGAAAGCCACTGTGACACCTCTTTCGATGAATTGAAGTTTGAGTTGAGCAGATAAGACTTATACTCGGCGACAACCTGGTTCGCAACCTTTGCGGCTTCGACTGGATCCCTGCTGGAGTAGGTAATGGCGATGAGGCGTGAATTCTCCACCTCTTTAACCGCCAGATGTCCCTCGAAGTTGCCAATCAGGCCTTCCCGCTCCGTGGCAGGCAGAGCTTCTTCGCTTACCAGCGGTCCCGGCGCTTTGCTGAAGCGGTCAGGGTTTTCAAGACGCAGCATCCCCATCTTGCCCATCACAGCCAAAGCGATCGAGTCGTCTTTGATGACGGCGATTTCGGTCTGAACCCTGGTTCTCAGCTCATCGGGGTCGCCCGTTTCCATCGAAGCCATGCTGGACAGCATGTCGGCCCCGCTGCTCTTGGCCTCATTGAGCTCAATCATGGCAGTGGCTCTGTATTTCGGATGCATCAAATAGCAGATGAGAATCGCCACAAGCACACAAAAAACCGTGCAGCTTATTACAATTATTCTCCGCTTCCATGGAACCAGCGCGATTTCTCTTAGCGACACCTGGTCTTCGGGATCGAAGAAGCGGCTGCTTTCGGCAAACCGGCCTCCGGGGCGGCCGGCCTGCGTCTCATTCTGTTCGGTCAAGTGGCTTCCTCTTCTCCGGTCCTCGACGGGCGCTCCAAGAAATCGTGCTGAATACCACTGGCGCGAACTCGGTGAGTGCAACACAACCGAAGAGAATCTTGCAATAACATCTATAGTGCTCAGATTTCGAGCAAAGCTTCGCTATCCTCACTTGGGTGAGGTAGTTTTCGCAGACTGTTCCCGCCTGAAAGCGACGTACCACAGCCAGATAATTCACAGAATGAATCAATCGGCATTCATCCCGCACACTGTAGCCTGCCTCGTCTGCAGGCACAATTAGCCCATGTGTAGACTAGCAACGGCTCGTGCATCAGTCAAATTGCGAGAGGGGGAGATTCAGGCTATCGTTAAGGGTTGAGTGGATGGCTTTCTCAGGCTGACAAAGCTTTCTCCTTGTCTATTTATTTAGTTTATTATGATAGGTTTACGATCGACGATCAACCTCGGGCAACGAAGCGCAAGCTGTGTCGAACCAAATTGGAACCGGAGCACGCTTCCGGTCAGGAGCGATCGTCAGAACGCTGGGTGTCTTTGGCCGTATGCGGCGCAATTGAAGAACGGCTTGGGCGTTCTGAGAAGGGCTTCGTGGTTTGGGACGTTGCATGGTCGGAGATGAAAAGCCAGAATCGAAGGGATGCCCGTAGGCCTATTCCCCGCTCTTCCTTTACACTTACCCCCAGATGCCGCACGCCCTGGCACAATCCGTGGAGACTCTGACCACGGTGCTGGCCGCGGCCGGGATCGGCTATTTTGTGGCCGCCATGATCTCGGCAAAGGTCTTCCTGGCGGCACGGCGATGCCCATTGACGGCTTTTGCACCCGGCGTTAGCGTGCTCAAGTCCCTCAAAGGGCTGGACCCCGGCATGATGGATGCCTTCAGCAGCCACTGCCGCCAGTTGTACTCGGGCGAGGTTGAGCTTCTATTCGGGGTCTCGTCGCTCGCCGACCCGGCCGCGGCAGCCGTCAAGCAACTGAAGGCCGAGTTTCCAGAGCAGACGATCCGCCTGATCGAGTGCCCTCAGCGGCTGGGAACGAACGGCAAGGTGAGCACTCTGGCGCAGCTTGTTCCGCACGCCCGTCATCCCTTCCTACTCATCAATGACTCTGACATCACGGTTTCGCCGCATTACCTGGAGCGGGTATTGGCCTGCTTCGCTCCAGCACCGGAGAAACAAGGCGGAGCCAAGCGTGAAGTTGGGCTGGTCACAGCGCTCTATCGCGGCCGCTCCCACGGCACACTGCCCTCGAGGCTTGAGGCGCTGGGCATCGCGACCGACTTCCAACCCAGCGTGCTGCTGTCAAAGTGGATCGAGAAAGGTCTGCACTACGGGCTCGGATCCACCCTGGCGATCAGCCGCAAGGCGCTCGACCGCATCGGCGGACTTGAAGTTCTGGTGGACTATCTGGCTGACGATTACGAGTTGGGTGCGCGGGTTGACGGCGCCGGCTACCGTGTGGCGTTGACTTCCGAAGTGGTAGAGACGGCCATCCCCGCATACGGCTGGCACGGCTTCCTGGATCACCAGTTGCGCTGGGCTCGCACGGTTCGCGACGCGCGGCCCTGGGGCTACGTGGGCCTCATCTTCACTCAAGGCCTTGGCTGGGCGCTGCTCAACGCGCTGGCCAGCGGAGTGAGCCCGGCGAGCTTGTGGCTGCTTGGCTTGAGCTTCTTTTTGCGCCTCACACTGGCGATGACGGTGGGTGCCGAGGTTCTCGCCGACCACCAGGTGCTACCCGGCTTATGGCTGCTGCCGCTACGCGACCTGGTCGCCATGGGTGTCTGGGTAGCTGGATTCGCCGGCAACACGATCGTCTGGCGCGGCGAGCGATTCACGCTTAAGGGCGGAAAGCTCGAAAAGACGCTGCTAGACAGCTCGCGATAAGATAGCCTGGAGTTCCTTACTTCGCATCCCCGCCAGGCGCATAGTAGCCTTCGCGAGTGACCACAGTCAGGTCGTCCTTGTTGGCCTTGAGGGCGACCTTGTGAAAGCCGCCTTCATTGTCCACCATGTCCGGAGTGTAGGTCAGCAAGTACTGGCCGCGTAGCTCCTCGGCGATCTGGCCATAGATCTCATCCAGGTTATCCTTCTTCTTGGCCTCGAAGTAGCGGCCGCCGGTGCGGGTGGCAATCTTCTCCATGATCTTCTTGCCGTCGACTCCCGGCTCGCTCTCACCACCGCCGCCTCGCCGGCCTCCACCACCTCCCGGATAGCCTCCGCCCCCACCGCCGGGATAACCGCCTCCGCCACCACCCGGCCAGCCGCCTCCCCCATGATGACCGCCGCCTGGAAAGCCGCCCTCACCGCGCTCCTGCTCGCCTTTGAAATAGATCGTATAAACGGCCACGCCGGCCCGATCAGCCGCGTCCACAGCGTCGTTTAACGTCTCCTTGCTGCCCCGGTCTACGCCGTCTGAGAAAACGACCAGCGCCTTGCGTCCGTCCTTGGGCTTCATCAGTTCATCTGATGCGAGAAAGATCGCATCGTAAAGCTGCGTGCCGCCGCGGCCGCCGCGACCCTGTCCTTGGGTTCTTCCGCCGTTATCGTCTCCGCTGGTCTCCGGCCCCTGGTTCGAATTTTGCGCAGCCCGTGAAGGCCCCATATCGTCCAGCTCGTGGTGCAACTTGTCGCGCGAGGCAGTGAAGTCCTCGAGCAGCTCGACCTCGTGGTCAAAGTGGATGAGGAAGGCCTGGTCCGGAATGGGGTTGGGTTTCTCCGGCAGCATCGTGTCTACAAACTTGCCCGCCGACTTTCGCTCCTCCTCCATGGCCCCGGAGACGCTGCGGCTTGTATCAACCAGCAGGCCTAGCCGGAAGGGAAGGTTGGTTTCGCGGGTAAAACTCTTGATTGTCTGCGGGCGTCCGTCTTCGGTCAGAGTGAAGTCGCCGACTTTGAGGGTAGCTACCAGCGCGCCCTTCTTGTCGCGCACCGTAACGGGCAGCACGACCTCTCGGACCTGGACCTTCAATGTAGCGACCGGCTGGCTCGATGCGGGTTTCTGGTCAAGCCTCGCCCCTGACAAGCAGATCAAGGCCATGATCGCCGCGGAGATGAAAGAAGCGGATCGGATTCGCATATCGGTCAAAGTGTGTACACCTTCATTGCATTAGACGAGAGTCGCCAGGGAGCGTTGACTTATTTCTCCGACTCTTGTGAGGCGTGCAAGTCAGGGTGCCCCGGAGTTTAAGGACTCAGGAGCTGACCCGGCGGCACCCATCAGGACGAGCGAGCGCTGGGCAAAGGGCGAATAGACGAGAAGGGTGGTGCAGGCCAGCGCCAGTCCGAAGTTGATGTGGTGCAAGAGCAGGAAGGGAGAGAGCGACCACAACTCATCGAGGACGAGTAGAAACGGCCAAAGTTTGAGGAATTTTTGGTCCGCTTTGGGTGCGCGAAAGAGCGTGGCGGAGAGCACGAAGGCGCGGACAGGAATCAGAATCGCCGCGGTTACGATCAGGATGGTCAACGCCTGAGCAGCCCTGGGCAGGGGCATGAGGATCTCTTCGATTTCTGCAAGATTTGCCAGCGCCCCGATATAGAAACCAAGGTACATGAACTGCAAAAGGACGAAGAGCGTTTGCACCACGCGGTATGAGACCTTTGGAAGCTCCCGTGGCGAGGCAAGTATCCGGTCGCGAAGTCTGGCCGCGGGCTCTGGCGAAGGGGTCGCTTTCGGCGTGAGAGCCGCCACTGGTTCGACTGTGGCCGGAGTCGCATCGACAGAAGCCGCGGGCTGCGCGAATTGGCTGGGACCGAATCGCTCCACCGGAGCCACGAGGCGATAGCCGCGGCGGGCCAGGGTCTCAACGAATCGGGGATTGCCGGCCGTGTCTCCGAGCGCCTCGCGGATGCGATTGACGGCCGAGTTGACGCCGTGCTCATAGTCAACAAAAGTGCCGTCGGGCCAAAGCTCGCTGGAAATCTGCTCGCGTGTGAGCAACTGGCCGGGGCGCTCGAGGAGCAGCAAGAGCACTTGGAAGGGCTGCGCATTCAACTTGATGCGAATGCCCTGGCGGCGCAACTCACCGGAGGCGGCATCCGCCTCAAAGGCTCCGAAGCGATAGCGGCTGAATGCGGGTCTTTCGGTCATCTCTCCAGACAAGTGTATTCGACCGCGCGGGCAATCCGAAGGCAAAAGCCAATGTACAACTTTGCATAACTTCATCCATTACAATGGCTTGCAAAGTGAGAAACATTCATCAATAGATGAGACTCCGTGCATTGCCTGAAAGGGAGGCGGGAGCTAAGGTTTGTTCATGACACGGCTACGGCGTATAGGCTCGCGAAGGTTTTCGGTTATCAGATGCGTTTGGGGGCTGACGGCTCTGCTGGCTCTTGTGGGGATTCCAAGTCTCGGATTTGGAGAAGCGCCGGCCGCGGCTGTTTTGGCCTTCAACAACTATATAGGTGGGGTCGAGACGAGGCTGGCCAGGCAGCACCGTTCGCCGGAGGGTTCTGTTGCTGCGGCAGCGGGACCGGATGTCCAGAAGCGACTGCGAAGGGGAGAGCTGATCGTCGAGCGGCTCACGCCTTCGACGGGCGCGGATTTGCCGGGAGCCATGCTGCACCACTGGCGCGGGACAGCCTTTGCCACCGGAGCCACGTCCGCTGATTTTGAAAGGCTCATGAAGAACTTCAGCGCTTACCCGAGGCAGTTTTCGCCGGAGGTGGTTCAAGCGAGAATACTGACGCAACAGGACGATCATTTTCAGGTTGTGATGCGAATCCGCCAACGGCACGTCATCACGGTGGTGATGGATACGACTTATGACATCACTTTTGGCCGGCTGGATGCGAAGCACGGTTATAGCATCTCGCGCAGCACAGACATCTCCGAGATTGACGCGCCCGGAACAAACCATGAGCGCGCGCTCAGATCGAAGGAAGAGCATGGCTTTCTTTGGCGGCTGACGACTTATTGGAGTTATGAAGAGCGCGACGGCGGAGTTTATATGCAGATCGAATCGATCTCTCTGACGCGCTCGATTCCGGCGGGCCTTGGATGGGCTGTTGGGCCATTTGTAGAGAGCGTTCCGCGAGAATCGTTGGAATTTACTTTGCGTTCTGTTTGTAATGCGCTGCGGAGATAGTTTTTCCGGGTTATTTGGAGCGGCGGTTAGATAGGCAAAAGAAGAGGAGACTACCATGGCTATCTCGACTTTTAACGCGAAGCCTGAATCCGGATTCATCACGGCCAGCCGGATCAACCGGGCGCTGACTGCTTCTCTTGAGAAGCGCGCTCTGGAGTGGATGGCCAGACGTGCGCCCTTGTGGGTCAGCTCCGACCAGCTCACCCTGCTGGGAGTCACCGCGCAGATTGGAGCCGGCGTTTGCTACGCTTTGTCTCGCGATCATCGCTTCGCTCTGCTTGGGGTGATTCTCTGTCTGGTGTTGAATTGGCTGGGAGACAGTCTCGATGGAACGTTGGCCCGAGTGCGTCAACAACAACGACCGCGCTACGGCTTTTATGTGGATCATATGGCGGATATCTTCGGATCGGTGGCTCTGATGTGCGGACTCGGCTGTTCCGGATTTCTGCATTGGCTGACGGCAGCCGCGATGCTTGTGGCGTTTCTTGTGCTATCGAGCGAGAGTTATATCGCCACTTATACCTTGACCCGTTTTCAACTTTCACAAGGCATCTTCGGACCCACAGAGATTCGCGTTCTGCTTGTGATCGGCAATTTGGCGCTGTTGCGCAGTCCATACGCGACACTCTTCGGCAATAAGATACTGCTCTTTGACCTGGGAGGAGCGATTGCGGCCCTTGGCATGTTTGCCATGGCGATCCATGTGACGTTGCGCCACACTGCCGAGCTTTACCGGCGGGAGCCTTTGCCTTGAAGACATTGATTCGCTGGAGCAAGTTCAATCTAGTTGGAGCCATCGGCATGGTTGTGCAGCTTGGCGCGCTTGCGGTGCTTTGCCGGTTGCTCGCGGGTCATTATCTGGTTGCCTCGGCTGCGGCTGTTGAGCTTACTCTGTTGCATAACTTTGTGTGGCACGTGAGTTATACATGGCGCGACCGGCAGTATGACTCATCTCGAATCAATCAACTTGTGCGGTTTCATCTCACCAATGGAATGGTTTCAATGCTTGGGAATCTTGCGCTGATGCGTCTGCTGGTCGATGACTCGCGCCTGCCGATGCTGGCCGCGAACAGCGTTGCGATTCTGTGCTGCTCGGTTGTCAATTTCTTGTTGGGAGATGGCTGGGTGTTTGCGGGAAAGGCGCGCGGGATCCCATATCTGGCGCGATAAGCCACCTGTAGTCGGGCAGACGGCGCTTGCGCGCCATAGGGTTTATGGTTTTCTACCCTTTCGCAAGGAAAAAGCGAATGGATCGGGCACCGGACTTGCCCCGTGCGCACGATTTCCAGATAGGGGACTTCCCACAAATGGGTTTGGATGGCACAATGGATTATTGACCCTTTTTAATCTTTTGTCGGTAAGGAGTCCTGTCCATGGCAAGTCTTTCTGGAGTGGAGTCGCTGAAGGCGCTGGCGGCGGGTCCGCTGGTGCATGCCAATCTGAATGCCGCACAACTTGTTGAAACCGCGCTGCTGCGCGGCGAGGCGCGTTTAGCGGCCAACGGCGCCCTGGTAGCTGTAACCGGCGCGCGAACCGGACGCAGTCCTAAAGACAAGTTCACCGTGGATGACGCGGTGACGCACGAGCTGGTGGACTGGGGTAAGGTCAACAAGCCGTTTTCCCCTGAGAAATTCGACGCTCTGCTCGAACGGGTGACCGAGCACCTGAGCGATCGCGATCTTTTTGCGCAAGACCTTTATTGCGGCGCGGACCCGGAGTACCGGATGCCGATCCGCGTGATCAGCGAATATGCCTGGCACTCGCTATTTGTCCATCAACTCTTTGTTCGCCCTGATGCCGCGGCGCTGGCGGCGCATGTGCCTGAGTTCACTGTGATCGCGGCGCCCGAGTTCGAGGCCGTGCCGGAGCGCGACGGTACCGGTACAGGCGCCTTCATTCTGGCGAATTTTACGAGGAAGATCGTCTTGATCGGCGGCACGAAGTATGCCGGGGAGATGAAGAAGTCGATCTTCGGCGCGATGAATTTCATCGTTCCCAATCGCGACGTGCTGCCGATGCACTGCTCGGCAAACGTGGGCGCGGATGGCGTAACGGCGCTCTTCTTCGGATTAAGCGGCACTGGCAAGACGACGCTCTCGGCTGACCCGGCGCGGCGGCTGATCGGCGACGACGAGCATGGCTGGAGCCCGACAGGAATCTTCAACTTTGAGGGCGGCTGCTACGCCAAATGCGTCAATCTCACCGAAGAGTTCGAGCCGCAGATCTTCCGGGCGATTCGCTTCGGGTCCGTGCTTGAGAACGTGATTCTGAATGATGAGCGCGAACCGGATTACTTCGATATCAGCCTGACGGAGAATACACGCGCGGCCTATCCGGTGGACTTCATCGACAACGCGGTGATCCCCGGAATCGGCGGGCATCCGAAGAACGTGATGTTCCTGGCCGCCGATGCTTTTGGCGTGCTGCCGCCGATCTCGCGGCTGACGCCGGAGCAGGCGATGTACCACTTCCTCTCCGGCTACACGGCAAAGCTGGCCGGAACAGAATTGGGCGTCAAGGACCCGTCGCCGGAGTTTTCGGCCTGCTTCGGCGCGCCCTTCCTTCCGCTGGCTCCGCGCTTCTATGCGGAGATGCTCGGCAAGCGGCTGCGTCAGCATCAGTCGGCCTGCTGGCTGGTCAACACCGGTTGGTCGGGCGGCAAGTTTGGCGTGGGCAAGCGCATGAGCCTCAAAATCACCCGCGCGCTGGTCAACGCGGCGCTCGACGGACGGCTGGACAAGGTGGAGTTCGCCACCGAGCCGGCCTTTGGGCTGAGCATTCCGCTGAGCTGCCCGGATGTTCCGGCGGAGATTTTGAATCCGCGCAACGCCTGGGCCGACAAGGGAGCTTACGACCGCACAGCCGCAGATCTGGCTGCACGGTTTGAGGCCAACTTCGAGAAGTTCGACGCCTCGGAGGCGATTCGCGCGGCTGGGCCGAAGGTGAAGTAAGGGCAATCAAGAAAAGAGGGGCTTCGATCGGGCAGTAGGCCGGTCGAAGCCCTTTTTGCATTTGCGGTAGAAACTGTGGGAGACGTTTTCTGGGTTGGTGTTGCTCCAGAAATTGCTACGCATCTACTCAATGGAACACTACCCTGAGGATGGCGGGACTGAACCACAATCCAAAAATCGCAACGAATACCAAGACCAACATAATTGTGTAGACCCCTATCTTCCACGAGTACGCCAGATCCGACTTGAGGAGGCCACGCAAGTAGAACTCGGCAGGCCTCTGAGGGTTAAATCGGATGGTAACTGTGTCTCCGGCGCGAAGTTGGTAGAGCGGCGACTCCTCAAATGCTTCAAATGTTGCCGTGAACTGATTGTCATGGTGGTCTTTCCATTCAATCTTGCATACCGATTGCCATACTAGCGGTTGTCCTCTTCCGGCCTGCTTTTCGCTTTCGGAGCCGAATCTGAAATTGTCGAGAGTGGACGATTGGACTGTCGCCGCAGTCTCCGTCCACTTGTCATATCCGCGTAAACGTTCCCAAAACTCAATCAGCATCGTGCGTCCTAGTCTGCCTTAAGAAGGTTTGTCAAAGTTTTGCATCTGGTTTGATTCGGGCTCGATGGCAACAAGCCAACAAGATTGTGGAAGCATCGCAGCGCTCAGAACAACCCTGTTGTATCGGCTCTCAACAATAACTCACCGGGCTATAATATCGATTGACTCTGCTCGCCGCATGGACACGGAAAGGCCGCTGTTTACCGGTCCTCTGGTCGTCCGCGCATTGAGGCCGGTTTTCGATTGAATAACGATGAACTCATTCTTGTCACCGGCGCTACCGGTTTTCTGGGCGCGCGGCTGGTGCGCGAATTGCTGGAGCGCCAACCGCAGGCCAGGCTGGCTCTGCTGATTCGGACCAAACCCGGCAAATCTGGGCCTGGCGAGACAGGCCAGCAACGCGCCGATACGATCGTTCCGGCGAGTGAGCGGCAACGCGTTCAGGTCTACGCCGGAGACGTAGGCGAACCCAATTGCGGCCTCGATGCCGCTGCTTACCAGCGCCTCTCGACAGAGGCGACTCGTGTGATTCACTCGGCGGCTACTGTACGTTTCGATCACTCACTCGAAGAAGCCCGGCGCATCAACGTCGAAGGCACGCGCCGCGTGCTGGACCTCGCGGCCAAGATGCGGCAACTGCGCAGCCTGGCTTATGTGGGCACGGCGTACGTGGCGGGCGAACGCTCCGACCTAGTGCGCGAGAGCGAATTGGCCATCGGCCAGAGCTACCGCAACAGCTACGAACAAAGCAAGGCCGAGGCCGAAGCGCTGGTGCGTTCGCGCCTAGCTTCGATGCCCGGCGTCATCTTGCGGCCCAGCATCATCGTGGGCGATTCGCGGACCGGCGTGACCTCGAGTTTCAAAATGATGTATTGGCCGCTGAAGATTTACGCGCGCGGGCTGTGGCGGACTGTGCCCGGTTACGCAGACGCCGTGCTGGACATTGTTCCAGTGGATTTTGTTGCCGCGTCGGTAGCGCGGTTGGCCTTTGACGAGGTCGCATTGGGCAGCACGGTGCATCTCTGCGCCGGGCCGCGCGGCAGCGCAACGATTGAGCAGGTCGCGCGCCGGGCGATGGAATATTTTCACGCGCCCGAGCCACGCTATGTGGACCCGAAGTTCTTCTTTGACGTCGTGCGGCCACTGTTGTTTATGACTCTATGGGGACGGAAGCGCCGGGTGCTGCGCGATGGGCGCGCTTATCGCGACTATTTCACCATGAAGATGCAATTCGACACAACCCAGGCCGAGCGGTTGCTGGAGCCAGCCGGAGTTACGCCGCCGCCGGTGATGGATTATCTCGACCGCCTCTTCAATTACTGCGTGGCCAGCGACTGGGGTCGCAAGCCGGTTTCTGTGCAATGAATGTTTTCCGGCGTTTCAAGCTTTCGCGCGACCGCAGCGTCACGGTGGCCAATCTTGTCGACGAGTTGTTGCGCCGGAATGGAGACAGCGAAATCTCCATTGAGAGCGGCCGTCCTTTCCATCTTTCCGAATTGCACGTCGAGATTTGCGCGATCGATGCCTTTCTCCGCGGCGTCGTTCATCTGCGGCCGGGCCAACTGGTGGCCATTTATCGCACCAACGACATTAAGTGCTTTCGCTGGTTTCTGGCAATCATCCGCGCGGGAGGCATTGCGGTTCCGTTGAATCCGATGCTCTCGCTGCCCGAGGTGCGGCGCATTCTGGCCAATAGCGGAACAGAGATTCTTGTAACCGACAAGGCGGTCTTCGAGCGCACCATCAAGGAGCGCACGGCGCTCGATGTGCGGACCTGGATCCAGTCTGACGACGAGGCCGAGACGCGGGATGGATTCCTGCGCACCCAGGCCGCCGAAACAAAAACTGTGGCCTTCCCGCCGGCCCGAATCAATCCAGGCGCGACCGTGGCCGTGTTTCATACCTCCGGCACGAGCGGCTTTCCCAAGGGTGCGGCCCTTTCGAGCAGGGCGCTGCTGGGTGCGCGCGCGTCCACTGTGCTTGTGGGGATGTTTCTGGGACCGAAGGATCTGGCGCTGATCGCGCTTCCCTGGTCGCACATCATGGGCGTGAGCATCGCGCTTTACGGACTGATGGCTGGCATTCGCGGCTGCTTTCTCGATCACTTCGATGTGGAGCGCGCGCTGGATCAGGTCGAGTGGCTTAGCGTCACCGCGGTTGTGGGAGTGCCAGCGATGTTTGCGCGCCTGGTCAATAGCAACCCGGACGCTGCACGGCTCAGGAGCGTGCGTCTGTGGCTTTCGGCAAGCGATCAATTGCCTTCTGAAGTTCGCCAGCGGCTGCGGCAGTATGGCGCTCTGCAGCGACTGCCGGGAGGTCGGCGCATTCCGCCGGTTCTGGTGAACGGCTACGGCATGGTTGAGCTCGGCGGCCTGGCGATGATGGGCATCGATCTGTCTTTTCTGCCTGGCAGCGGCGACCTCTGTTTTCCGGTCCCGCCGTTTCATATTCGCGTAGCCGGCGAAGACGGACGGGCCGTGCGCGCAGGCATGGAAGGCGAGTGTCAGATCCGCCGTCGCGGACTGGAGCCGCATTATTGGAAGGACCAGAGTGACGGCGAGGGGTTGATGACCGGCGACGGTTGGCTGCGCACCGGCGATCTTGCCACGCGGAATCGCCTGGGCCTGATTCGCCTGGTTGGCCGCATGAAGGATGTGATCAAGTCGGGCGGTTACTCGGTCTATGTGCGCGAACTCGAAGAAGCCCTGGCGGCCCATCCGGCAGTGGCGCGTGCAGCCGCATTCGGCCTGCCGCATAAGGAGAAGGGCGAAATCCCCGTCGCTGCGGTTGAACTTTGCGAGGACTCCGCAGCCAGCGAAAATGAGTTGCTGGAGTGGTGCCGGCGGAATCTCGCAGCCTACAAAGCTCCGCGCCGCATCTGGATTCTCGAGCCCGGAGGCTTGCCGCAGAATCAAACGGGAAAACTGCTGCGGCGCGTGTTGCAAGAGCGGTTTTCAGCCGAGGCGGAGTGAGCGTTGGGTGCATGATTGCGCGCCGGATCTATTCGACGGGAAATCGTTGCCCGACCAGGCCGAGCGCTTCTTCAGCCGTCGAGATCAGCCCCTCCAGTTGCGCGTCCTCTACGGCCCGCAGCATGTCTTTGAAACCCGCTCCGGGCTTGTAGCCGGCGGCAATCAGTTCGCGACCGGTGATAAGCGGCCTCGGGCGCACTGCCCCCGCGGGCATAGCTTCATAGCGGTCGAGGACGAATTTCCAGTGATCCAGATTTCCGCTTGCAGCCAGGCAATCCATGCGGTGTAAAGCAAGATGCTCGGGAAAATCCTCCAGGCGGAAGAAGCGCTTCAGCGTTGAGGCCTTCATTCGCGGCGCGTCGGCAAAGCGCATGTGGTTCTCGACCAGCGCTAGGATTTGCCGGGTTTCGTCGTTGGAGAAGCGGAAACGGCGGCAGATCTCCGCAGCCATGGCCACTCCTACCTCAACGTGGCCGTCGAAGCGGACGCGATCCGGCGCGCGACGGAAGGTGGGAGGCTTGCCAACGTCGTGCAGCAGTGCGCCCCAGGCCAGCGTGAACGAGCATCCGTCTGGTAATTGATCGAGGAGCATCAGCGTGTGTATCCACACGTCGCCCTCGGGATGGAACTGCGGGGGCTGCTCGACGCCCTTCATCTTTGCGATCTCCGGCAGCACCTCGGCGAGCAGTCCGGTCTCGTCGAGCAACTCGAAGGCGCGGCGGGCGTGGCCCTCGGTGAGCATTTTGGTCAGCTCGTCGCGGACTCGTTCGCGGCTGACCGCTTTGGTTTTTGCGGCGAGGCGGCGCACGGCAGAGGCTGTTGCGGGGTCGAGTTCAAAGCCGAAGCGGGCCGCGAATCGGACGGCTCGGAGCATGCGCAGGTGGTCCTCTTCAAAACGCTCGCCGGGATCGCCGATGGCGCGGACGATGCCGGCTTCGAGATCCGCTAGGCCGCCGACGCGATCGATGACAGCGGAGCGGAGATTCTGCCCGGCTATTACCGGGTCCAGCAGCAATCCGTTGATGGTGAAATCGCGGCGGCGGACGTCTTCCTCGGCGCTGTTCGTGTAGCGAACGCCATCGGGATGGCGGCCATCGGAGTAGGCGCCATCGGAGCGGAAGGTGGCGACTTCAGTGATGCCATACTCTGGCTTGGAGGCCTCCTCGTCTGTCTGGTCCGACGCGTCTGCTCCGGTGAAGCCTGCGCTATCTGCGACTAAGACAACGCCAAAGTGCGCGCCCACGGCAAAGGTGCGCGGAAACATCTCCAGCACCACGTCGGGTGTCGCGCTGGTCGCCACATCGTAATCCTTTGGTTCGCGGCCAACAAGCAGGTCGCGCACACATCCGCCGGCAAGAAAGGCCTGATGCCCCGCGGCGCGCAGTGTGGCGATGATCTTGATAGCCGCATCGAATTGGCGCGTGGCGGGCAACATGGCTCTGCTTCAGAGTAATCTGTCGCACGCCCATTCATCGAGCCCGCTAAACTAAAGAGATGAGCAAGCGCGGCCTGATCCTCGGCATTGAATCCTCCTGCGACGAGACGGCAGCGGCTGTGGTCGAGCGCGGGACGCGCAGCCTCTCGTCCGTTGTGGCTTCGCAGATTGCCTTGCACGCTCGCTATGGCGGCGTGGTGCCGGAACTGGCCAGCCGCGAGCATCTGCGGGCGATTGTGCCGGTGGTGCGCGGAGCACTGGAAGAGGCCGGCATCACGCTTGCCGATCTGGACGCTATCGCCGTCACCGCCGGGCCAGGACTAGCCGGGGCGCTGCTGGTGGGTGTCACCTATGCCAAGGCGCTGGCTTTTGCGCAGGGGTTGCCGCTGGTCGCCGTCAACCACCTTGAAGGGCACATCCATGCGGTGCTGCTCAATGAGCGGGAGGCCGAACCGCAGGTCCTTCGACTCGCTGCGCTCGCTCAGGATGACAAAGATGATGCGGAGCCCGCGCTTGCCTTGGTCGTCTCTGGCGGCCACACACATCTTTATCTTGCGCGGCCAACGCATGACGCATGGACTTACACCCTGGTTGGACGAACGGTGGACGATGCGGCCGGCGAGGCCTTCGACAAAGTGGCCAAACTGCTTGGCTTCGGTTATCCGGGCGGACCTTGGATCGACGCGCTGGCCCGCTTTGGCAACCCGAAAGCCGTGCCGTTTTCGTTTTCACAGATCAAGACAAAGGTGCATCTGCGCGGCAAGACTCCCCGAACCAAGGCAGCCAAGACCGCGCCGATTGCCGAGCTTGACCCGCATTTGATGTTCTCGTTTTCGGGGATCAAGACGGCCGTGTTGCGCTACGTCGAGCTGAACAAATTGCGGGCAGAAGCGCAGGCACGGGCGGCCCGTCTCTTTGCGCCAACCATTGCTTGTCATCCTGAACGGAGCGCAGCGGAGACGAAGGAGTTGGTTCTCGCAAACCGTCCGCCGCAGACGAAAGAAGAGGCACTGGCTCTCTGTCCGCAGCTGGTGCTCGATCTGGTGGCCAGCTTCCAGTGCGCGGTGGTGGGTGATTTGATGAAGAAGAGCTTTGCCGCGGCCGAATCGCTGGGCGCGCGGCGGATTCTCGTCACCGGCGGAGTGGCTGCAAACCGTGAATTGCGCACCCGCTTCACCGCCGAAGCCGCGCGCCGAGAACTGCGCGTGGCGTTTCCTACGCTGGCTCTCTCGACGGACAACGCCGCCATGATCGCCGCTGCTGCATGGCCGAGGTTTCTGAGCGGGGAATTTGCCGACCAGGCTCTCTCTGGCAACCCGTCACTCGCGCTTGGGCGGTAAATCAGGTCTCGGAATCGAGGCAGTCTTCGCCAAGGTCGGATTGTTCCCGTCGAGCAACAACTGAGTTATCTACATAATTACCTGCAAGATTTGAAAATATGAATAGGGGGGTGGGGTACCCTTGAGGTCCAGGCCGGAAAATCCAACTCTCTTGACTGCTTCCATTGTGCGCCGACGAAGGGGAATTCTATGCAAAAAGCGGATCGAGGGGTTCGATGTATCCCACCCTTGCGCCAGAAGAAAACCGCAAGGATGGGCACGGAGCGGGTCAGGCGGAAACGGCATCGGGCTTGCCGTGGAGATCGTCGAGCAGTCTGTCAAAGGCCTTCCGGTAGGCGTCATGGTCTTTCCAGTTACTGAAATCGAGGAAGAAAAGCCCCATAATCGCCGCATGAACTGCAGAGACTGTGGGGCCTTTTCACAGCCTTCAGGCCTGCCTCAGTTCTTTTGCAGGAAGTATGCCTCGACCGCCTGAGCCAGGGCCAGAGAATCTATATACGGTTTCTTGCCCTCGTACCGGGCAGCCCAAAGGACCTGGTTCACAATATCCCTTGGATAGCACTGGCGCAACTCACGATTCATCGTGCCGCGGATGAAGTCGATGAGAGCCTGAGGCACGCCTGGGTCGTAGGCCACTTGATACTCGATGGCAACACGGCGAAAGATCTCGACAAATGAGGCATCGGGAACCGTGCCGACTTTGATCTTGGTTTGAATTCTGCGCAAGAAGCATTCGTCGACCAGCTCTGCCGGATCCATGTTCGAGGCAAAGACGATCAGCATCTCGAATGGAACCTCAAGTTTCTTTCCGCCGGCGAGAGTCAGAAAATCGATCCTGCGGTCGAGGGGGACGACCCATCGGTTGAGCAGATCTTCCGGGCGAATCCGCTGCCGCCCGAAGTCGTCGATGATCAGAACCCCGTTATTGGCCTTCATCTGCGCGGGAGCAACATAAAACTTGGTAATGGGATTGAACTGCAGATCAAGCATTTCCGCTGTCAGTTCCCCGCCCACCAACACCGCGGGGCGCTGGCACAGCACCCAACGCTCGTCCCGGTTGGCAGGCCCAGGATCGGCCGCTTTCCGGTGAATCGCCGGATCGTAGACCGTGATGATGGAAGAATCCACTTCCACCGCGTGCGGTATCCACACCTCATCTTCGGCGATCACCTTTGACAAGGTTTCTGCAACGGTGGTTTTCCCCGTTCCCGGCGGGCCATAGATGAAGATCGAACTGCCGGAGTTGAGAGCCGTTCCGAAACGCCGCAACGTCGAGCTATCGATTACAAGATGCGAAAACGCGCGCTTGACCTCGTCGGCATGAACTTCCAGCTTGCGGACGCTCTGCTTTCGCGTTTGCTCGACATAGCTCTCAAGCGAGACCGGCGCGGGACCCGTGTAGTGGCTCTGTGCGAGAAGGTCCGCCGCGCGAGTTCTGCCCGCAGCCGTAATGGCAATCTGCGGGATATTGCCAGTCATTCCATTGACCTGGCAGAGCATCTCCGTCCGCAGATGGAACGAGATCTCTTTTGCCACCTCGAAGCTGAGCCGGGTCTTTTCAGAGAGATCAAGAATTGAAAGCGAACCGGTGAGGTAAAGCGTCTTTAGCGCAATATCTTCGAGGACCGACTGACGCACGTCAACTTCCTCAATGGACTGCGGCCTGTACGCTGGTCCATGAACTGGCTCGGTTTTCAGAAAATCGTATTCGGGCATCGTCAACAAGGCTACCATCTTTTTCCCTTTCCCATCACCTTTCACCAGTGCCCACGGAGTTACTTTTCGGTTTCCCTCAATCCGCCGGCTGTCAAGTCTATTTCTTGCTGCACTTTGGCGCACACTTTTGTCAGCCTTTGCTCTCCGTCGATGCGGGAGAAGAAAGCAGGAAAACGCAGACGGCCGAGCTGACCGCAGCGAAACTTCAATCCGACCGTAATTCTTGGATGACTCTCTGAGCCCCCTGGTCAAGCGGGGCTTCGCGTCACGTGCGCTTTGCTACACTTCATTTGGGGTTGCACCCAGGAACCTTGAAACGGGAGTACAGTTTGAGCGGCAGGAGAACGCATGCCAATTGTCGAACTCGCGGGAGTGACCAAGGCCTACGAGGACAAGGTTGCCGTCAGCAACCTGAGTCTATCCATCGAGGCGGGCCAGATGTTCGGTCTGTTGGGTCCGAACGGAGCGGGAAAAACCAGTTCCATCCGCATGATGATGGGTATCACCGTTCCGGACTCGGGACGGGTGCAGCTATTTGAAAAGCCTTTTGTCCGCAAGAGCCTCGAGCGAGTGGGCTATCTGCCCGAGGAACGCGGTCTCTATAAGAAAATGAAGGTCCGCGACCAACTGGTCTTCTTTGGCCAGTTGCACGGTCTTGCGGCGGAAGAGGCGCGCAGGCGGGCCGTCAATTGGGCCGAACGCATGGAGATCGCCGGTTCGCTCCAGAAAAAGACGGAAGAACTTTCCAAGGGCATGCAGCAGAAGATTCAGTTCATTGCCACGCTGCTGCACGACCCTGGGCTGATCGTGATGGACGAGCCCTTCAGCGGCCTCGACCCGATCAATGCGGTGCTGGTAGAGCGGACACTGCTCGATCTTAAAGCGCAAGGCAAGGCAATTCTGTTTTCCACCCATCGCATGGACCAGGTGGAGAAGCTCTGCGACTCAATTTGCCTCATCAATAACGGTGAGAACGTACTGTCGGGCAATCTGCGCGAGATTAAGGGCCGCTACGAGCGGAACCACGTAATCGTTGAGTTCGAGGGTAACTCCGCATTCTTGAAGAGTGAAGAGATTGCGGAGGCGAAGAACTTCTCTGGCCATGCGGAGATCAAGCTCAAGCCGCACGGAGACGCGCAAAAGCTGCTGCACGAAGCCGCGGCCATGGCGACGATTTATCGCTTCGAGCTGGTTGAACCATCGCTTGAAGAGATCTTCATCCAGACCGTGGGAGGCAAGGCCAATGCGTAATGTCCTTCTCATCGCGAAGCGCGAATATCAAGAGCAGATTCGGGGCCGGGCTTTCATCTTCTCCACGGTACTATTGCCTGTGCTGATCTCTGCAATGATTGGCCTTTCATTTTTGAGCGTTCCCAAACAAGGGATGGGACGCCATCTGGCGATTGCCTCAAACAATGCTGCGCTGGCCGCTGAAGTTCGCAGTCAGTTGCTCGCCGATGGCTACATCAAATTCACGGTGGATGTGGCAGCTCCGGCTAGCGAGGAAGAGCGTTCCGCTCTGCTGAAGAATGTCGAAAAGAAGGAGATTGACGGACTCCTTGCAATTGATACCTCCGATGGCTCCCCGGTGGGAACGGTCACTGCCTCCTATACTTCAAAATCCCCTGACGAGCCGAGCAATGAGGGGCTCAGGACCGCTGTGAATCGCGCCGTTGTGCACGAGCGGCTAGTCGCTTATGGAGTGAACCAGCCGGACGCCGATGCCATGCAGAGTTATGTGAACGTAAAACGCCTTCAATTGAGCAAGAGCGGGAAAGCGGATAAAGAAACTGGAACTGGAATCTACGCCAAAGTCACCGCGATGGCCTTTCTGATTTCCATGCCCATCATTCTCTATGGAATGAACATGGCCCGCGCGATCATTGAAGAGAAGACTTCGCGCATCTTCGAGGTGATGCTGGCCGTGGCCAAACCCGACGACCTGCTGGCCGGCAAGCTTCTCGGCGTAGGCGCGGTCGGCCTGACGCAAATCGCCATCTGGATGGTGGTGGCCGTGCTGATCACGGGCTCAGCGCTGGCCGCCCCCATGCTCAGTGGAAATCTTGCGCTGCATTTCTCATGGGTTGAAGCTGTTCTGTTCACCATCTATTTCGTGCTCGGTTTCGCTCTTTTCAGTGCGCTGTTTTCCGGACTGGCTGCCACCTGCGAGACGGCGCAGGAGCTGCAGATGTATACGCCGCTGGCGGCTCTGCCTATCTGGATCAGTTTTGGAATGCTGGCCGTGGTCTTCAAGGATCCGAACTCGGTCTGGGTAGTTGCCGCTTCTCTGTTTCCCTTCACGGCTCCGTACGTGATGATTCCGCGCATGGGCCTGCAGATGCCGCCGCTGTGGCAGATTGCGACCTCCATCGCTCTGCTGATCCTGAGCATATGGGCCGTGCTCTGGTTCTCCTCGCGCCTCTATCGCATAGGCATTTTGATGTATGGCAAGCGGGCCACGCTGCCCGAGATCGTTCGCTGGCTGCGATACAGCTAGAATGCGGAGTTAGCGCAGTTGGCGGAGCTGGCCAGCAGGCCTCGGCGCCCCGCTCAAGCAAATGCGCTCTGACGGGCTTAAGTATGCCGCCATCGTTGCAGACAGATGGCGGAGTTGACGCCCGGTCACTTGATTTGCCGATAGCCACGCTAACCCCGCTAACTCCGCTAGAATCGAAAGAGTGACCGCCCAAGACAAACCCAACTTTACCCTTTCTCAGCGCCTGGTGCTGGCAGTGGTGCCGCGCGTGGTATGGGCGCTCCTATGGGTAGTCTGCAGAACCTGGCGCTTTGAAGTGATCGCCGAAGAGGGTGTGACGCCCGTCCCGTTTGGCGTGAAGTCCCCGGCAGAGATCTTCTGTTTCTGGCACCAATGCGTTTTGCCCTGCACGGCTTACTTCCGCCATTCCCGCGCGGTGATCCTTATCAGCCAAAGCTATGACGGCGAGTTGATTACGCGCATCCTCAAGATGTTCGGCTTCGATGCGGTACGCGGCTCAAGCTCGCGCGGGGCGCGCGAGGGGCTGCTCGGCCTGGCGCACGTGATCGATACCGGCAGGACCGCCATCTTTACCGCCGATGGCCCTCGCGGCCCCATCTATCAGACCAAGATGGGCCCCATCAAGTTGGCACAGATGACGGGCGCGCCCATCGGCGCCTTTCACCTCGAACCCGAGCACGCCTGGGTCATCCACTCATGGGACCGGTTTCTGGTTCCCAAGCCCTTCACGCGCATCTGCGTCAGTTGGGCGCGGCCAACGTACGTTCCCGCCGATCTCCCGGCAAACCAGTTCGAGCCCAAACGCGAAGAATTGAACGCGGCCATTGAACGTGCGCGCTTCAGGGCCTTCGATTCCTTCAGGAAGCCGCGCGCATGACCGGGCTGCGCGTTGCCGACTTCGACTTCGATCTACCTGCGGAGTTGATAGCACAGCAGCCACCGGCCGAACGCGGCCTGAGCCGCATGTTAGTGATGGATCGCGCTAATGGGGCATTGCGCGATTCAAGCTTTGCCGAATTTCCCGTACAGCTCAATTCCGGCGACCTGCTGGTGTTGAACGATACGCGCGTGATTCCGGCGCGTCTTTATGCTCGGAGAACACTGCGCCGCGAGCGCGAAAAGCCAACCGGACAAATCGAAGTGATGCTCACCGAACCGGTTGCGCCGGGTGCCCCAGGTCCCTCGCATTTGGGGACCTGGGAGACCACGAACCCCACCCCTCAATCAACGGGCGAGCAGTTCTGGCGTGCCCTCATCCGTCCAGGCAGAAAGGTCGCAATCGGCGAGATCCTTGTCTTTCCTGGGCCCTCCGGTGCAATCGAGCTTGAAGCTGAAGTGCTGGAGCGCGGCGAGTTTGGCGAGCGACTGCTGCGCTTCAAACCGGTGGACGATTTCTTCGCTGTCCTCGACCGCATCGGCCACATACCTTTGCCGCCTTACATTCATCGCGACGATGCGGAGGAGGATCGCGAGCGCTATCAGACGGTCTTCTCGCGCGAACGAGGTTCGGTGGCAGCGCCCACCGCGGGCCTGCACTTCACTCCGCAGATTCTCGATGCGATCGCAGCGCGCGGTGTCGAGGTGGCTCGCATCACGCTGCACGTCGGCCTCGGAACTTTCGCACCCTTGCGCGTCGAGCGTGTGGATGAGGTTCACCTGCACCGCGAGCGTTACACGCTCTCCGAGCCGGCCGCGAAAGGCATCAATCGCGCCGTAGCCGAGAGCCGCCGCATCGTCGCCGTCGGCACCACGGTTGTTCGCACTCTGGAACACTGTGCACAGCAGGCCTCCGGCAACCCACTTCAGAAGCACTCAGGCGAGACGGAGATCTTCATCTCGCCCGGCTTCGAGTTTCGCCTAGTCGGCGCTCTGCTCACCAACTTTCACTTGCCGCAATCGAGCCTGCTCATGCTGGTCAGCGCCTTCGCCGGCCGCGAAAAGATTCTGGCCGCCTATCGCCACGCCGTCGAGGAGAGATATCGATTCTTCAGCTATGGCGACTGCATGTTCCTGGCCTGAACAGTGTATTGGGGTTCGAGATATCCAAGGTCCGAGAATCCGGACCTGGGTCACCCATATTCTCCACCGATCTGACCTGAACCCGACAGCATCTTGCTGTCCACTGTTGACTGTCCGCTGTTAGACTCTGTAGCGTGACCGACCAGCCCAAGCCGCCCGTCTTTCTGCTCGACACCATGTCGTTCATCTTTCGCGCCTACCACGCGATGCAGCGCTCGCGGCCCATGTCGACGCGCGACGGCCTGCCGACGGCGGCCATTTACGTCTTCGTCAACATGATCAAGAAGCTGCGCCAGGACTTTCAGCCGCGCTACTTCGCCGCCGTCTTCGACATGAGCGGCGAGGTTTTCCGCGACGAGCGCGCGCGCACCATGAAGCCGCTGCGCAAGTGGAACGGCAAAACACAGAGCTTCGAAGATGTGGACTACGCGGGTTACAAGGCCAATCGCGCGTCGATGCCCGAGGACCTGCGCCGCCAGATTCCCTACATCCGCCGCGCCCTCGATGCCTTGCGGATTCCGATTCTCGAGGCTGAAGGATTCGAGGCCGACGACGTCATCGGCACCCTGGCGCGCGAGGCCGCCGAACAGCAATACGAGGTCTTTATCGTCTCCGGCGACAAGGACATGATGCAGCTGGTTACGCCAGCCGTGAAGATTCTCAACCCGCAAAAGGACAACCTGATCCTCGATCCCGCCGGGGTGGTCCAAGTGCTGGGAGTGCCTCCGGAGAAGGTCGTCGACGTGATGGCCCTGCGCGGCGACTCGGTCGACAACATCCCCGGCGCGCCGGGCATCGGCGACAAAGGCAGCGTCGATCTGATCGTCGAATTCGGCTCTCTGGATGCGGTGCTTGAACGCACCGCCGAGGTCAAGCGCAAGAGTTATCGCGAGTCGCTCGAACAGAACCGCGACGCCGTGCTGCTTTCGAAGGAATTGGTCACCATCGATTCGCATGTTCCGCTCCCGCTGGACCTCAAGGCAATGGAGACGCAGCCTCCCGATCTCGAAGCCTGCCGCGAGCTCTTCACCGAACTTGAATTCACCTCGATGCTGCGCGAGCTTGGTCCCGCGGACGACAGACCTTTGGTTGAGATCATTCAAGATCCTACCCCCGAACAATCCGCCGCGTTCTATACTGCCGCGCGTGCCGGCGGCTTTGCCTTCGCGCTGAATATGGTCGCGCCCAAGCCGGAATCAGAAGACGAACCGCAGCAGTCGATGTCGCTCCTCGATGTGGCTGAAGCCGCCGAAGAAAAGACGAGCTTCGACGTTGGCGTATGCGCCGAGCCAACCAGAGCCCTGCGCCTGCCGCTCACGGCAGAGTTACGCGCTTTGCTTGAAGACTCCACGGTTCCCAAGCAGACCCACGACTTGAAGTCGGCTCTCCACCTGCTCTCGGCGCAAGGCATAGCGTTGCGCGGCGCGGTCGATGACACGATGCTGCTCTCCTACTCGCTGAACCCGACTCATTCGACACAGGCGCTCGCCGACGTTGCCGCGCGTAACAGCCAGCCCGCGCCCTCCACTCTGGCCGCAGGCGCCGCCACAATTCATGCGCTGGTTCCGGGACTCAAAGCTGATGTCGAAAAGGCCCAGGTTGAGCGTGCCTACGAGATGGATCTTGCGCTCGCACCGGTCCTGTTTCGCATGGAGCGGGCCGGCGTGCGCATCGATCTAGGCGTGCTAGACGGGCTCTCAAAGCGCTTCGCTCTTGAACTTGATCGCGTCGGCGAGCGGATCTTTGAACTCGCAGGCCGGCGCTTCAACATCAATTCGCCAAAGCAGCTTGGCGAAGTGCTGTTCACTGATCTTGGCCTACCCGCGCCGGCCAGCCGCGGCAAGGGCAAGGCCGTCTCGACGGCGCAGGATGTGCTGGAATTCCTGGCGGAGAAGCATGACGTTCCGCGTCTGGTGCTTGAATACCGGCACCTCTCCAAGTTGAAATCGACTTACATCGACGCATTGCCGTTGCTCGCCGATGCGGACTCGCGTGTTCATACGACGTTCCAGGCCGCGGCCACGGCCACCGGCAGACTCTCTTCGATCAATCCGAATCTGCAGAACATTCCCGTGCGCACCGAGCTTGGCCGCGAGATTCGCGCCGCATTCACCTCAGCGCCGGGCACGCAACTACTTTCGGCCGATTACTCGCAGATTGAACTACGCCTGCTGGCTCACTTCTCGGGTGATCCGCTGCTCGTCCGTGCCTATCAGAACAACGACGACATCCACACCCTCACCGCCAGTGAAGTCTTCGGCGTTCCGCCCGAGACGATGGACAAGGAGACGCGCAACCGCGCCAAGGCCGTGAATTTCGGCATTGTCTACGGCATCTCGCCTTTCGGCCTGGCCGCGCAACTTGGCATTCCGCAGGCCGAGGCGCGTGCCTACATCGATCGCTACTTTGCGCGCTATGAGGGCGTCAAAGCATTCATTGAGAAGACCCTTGCCGAGACGCGCAAGACGGGCTCAGTGCGCACGCTCTTTGGCCGCGTGCGTCCGATCCCCGACATTGAAAGCCGTAACCCCAACCAGCGTGGATTCGCCGAGCGCACGGCCATCAATTCACCGTTGCAAGGCACAGCCGCCGACCTGATCAAGCTGGCCATGATCGCGATTGACCGCAAGCTGACTGGGCGGAGCCTGAAGACGCGCATGGTTTTGCAAGTCCACGACGAATTGCTTTTTGAAGTTCCTGCCAACGAAAACGCCGAGATAGAAGAGTTAGTGCGGGCTGAGATGGAAGGCGTGGTGAAGCTTAGTGTTCCATTAGTCGCCGACCTGGCCTTCGGCGCAAACTGGCGGGATATGTAGCCCAATTGCTACTTCATGCTCGGACTTATTGCACGGCAAACTGTCTCGGTCCGCGTTTCGTTTTTGCGAAGCTCTTGTTTGGATCAAGATCGCTATGTTTTCGGCTTTTTCGCCCAACCCGGAAGAGGTGGCGCCTCGGCATGACGTGAGAGAGTGTGCCCATTGGGCGTCATCACGCGAAGAACACCATCACCGTTTTCATCAATTATGTCAATGTTTGCGGAGCAGGCAACATCGAGAGGACCAAGCAGGTAGGAGTACGCATAGGGCTTGCCATCCACCTCCCAGCGCACCATCTGGTACAAAATGAATTCTCGCGCGAGCATTTTTGTCCGCTGGCCGTCGCGTTCAAAGATCGCCGCGGGAAAGGTGACACGATAGCTGTCATTGTGCTGGACCCACTGGGCTGTGACGCCCTCGGGAAAATCCCAAGGGACAGGTTTACCTTCAATCTCAAGGCGGGTTGGTGTAATCGCTTTTGCGTCAGCAAGCCCAGGGATCGTCCAACCCTCGCTGCGATACCAGCGCACAGCCGCGACAGGTTCAAAGGCAAAACCGCACTGTGCGCATACGGCAATCGGTCCGACCAGGAATGCCGCAGCATTAACTGCGAATTGCCATCGCCTGCTCATACTGCCTCCTAAGTGTCGCACTCCAGTTCGGCACGAATCGCACCGGTGACATCACTAGTGTAGTGTCTCATTATTAGAGTCTATTATGTATCGAGGCTCATCTTATGATGAGGAGACCTCGATATGCGCGTTGCTCAGCCCATTGTTGTGAACGAAGGGACGCGGCGGAAGCTGGAGCGGCAGGCGCGTGGCCGTTCGACCCCGGCCCGCGCGGTGATGCGCAGCCGCATTGTCTTGCTGGCCGCCGAAGGGATACAGAACAAGCAGATTGCAAAAACTCTTCAGATTACTCCCCGCATGGTCGCGTTGTGGCGCGGACGTTTTCTGGAAATGGGCATCGAAGGCCTGCTGAAAGACGCGCCCCGGCCGGGACGCACCCCGTCGATCAGCCCTGGGGCAACGGCCACCCTGATTGCAAAAACCACGCAGAGCACGCCGGCCAACGCCACGCAATGGTCTACGCGCACGATGGCCAAAGAGATGGGCATCTCAAAGGCTTCGGTGTCGCGCATCTGGCGGGCCAACGGGTTAAAGCCGCATCGCGTGGAGAGCTTTAAGGTCAGCAACGATCCGCACTTCGCGGATAAGTTGGAAGCCATCGTTGGGCTCTATCTCAACCCGCCTGAGCATGCGCTGGTGTTATCGGTCGATGAGAAGAGTCAGATTCAAGCGCTGGATCGCACGCAGCCTGGCCTGCCCCTCAAAAAGGGGCGCGGCCAGACCATGACCCATGACTACAAGCGCAACGGCACGACCACCTTGTTCGCCGCGCTCAACACCGCCAACGGCGAGGTCTATGGCCTATGCCAGCAGAAACATCGCCATCAGGAGTGGCTGAGGTTTCTGCGCATGATCGATCGGACTGTTCCCGCAGACAAGGAAATCTACCTCATCTGCGATAACTACTCGACGCACAAACATGAACGGGTCGAAGGCTGGCTGGAGGCACACAGACGATTCCACGTTCGCTTCACGCCGACTTCGGCTTCATGGCTCAACATGGTCGAACGATTTTTCCGCGACCTGACCCAAAACCGGCTCCGGCGCGGCGTCTTCCAGGATCTCGAACAGCTCATCATGGCCATCGGAGAATACATCGACAGGCACAATCAGAACCCCAAACCCTTCATCTGGACCGCCAAAGCAAACGACATCCTGGAAAAGGTAACCCGCGCTCAAACCGCTCTCAATAAAAGACGATCTGCGTGAGACACTACACTAGCATGCAGACGCGTCGCGTCTTCACTCTCTCTGCTCCGATTATTACTCCCGCCAATGCGTCAGTTCCACTTGATAATGCGCAATAGATTCGAGTAATCGTCGGTCCAGACCGGGGTTCCGGAGGGCACATTGATGGGTACCCAGCGAGGGTCCGTTGCCAACGCACCCAGATCGGCCCTGCTTCGCGCCATCACCACCCACTGCGAAGCATACTTTCCCTGATCAAACTCCTCGTGAGTTAGCACAGTATCGTCGTCCATCAAGCACAACAGCCCGGCGTCGCGGGCCAGGGCGCCGAAGATGGGCGCAAGCTTCAGGTGATTGTTGCTGATGTGGAAGGCAAGCATCCCTCCTGGCGCCAGTTTGCGAAGGTAGAGCGCCAGTGCCTCCCTGGTAACCAGGTGCATCGGAATTGTGTCCCCGCTGAAAGCGTCCACAACGAAGAGATCGTAGCTTCCATCCGCGGCGTCGCGCAGCTTCAGGCGCGCATCGCCCAGGACAGTCTTCACTTCCGGTGCGCATTGGCTAAGGAAGGTGAAATAGCGCGGGTCCGCTGCGATGCGCTCGACGGCTGGGTCGATCTCATAAAAAGTCAGCGACTCGCCTGGCTGCAAATAGCAGGCCATCGAGCCTGCTCCCAGGCCCACAACGGCCCATCGAGGTTGGATCATTTCGCCGGCACTGGTGTGGTAGGTCTTGGCTTGTGTAGCGCGAAGGATGCTGCCGGCCGGACCGGACTTTGTGAAGTACGCAAGGGGTTCGCGGCTCCTTGCGGGATCAAGGCATTGGATTCCATGAACGACGACGCCGTGGAACAGGTACCGCAGCTTACCGGCCGGGTCGTTGGCCACCCGCAGAACTCCAAAGAAGCTCCGCTCTTTGAGCAGAAACTCGCCATACGCTCCGTGATAGAGCGAACTCGCCGCCGCCAGCGCGATCAGGCCGGCGGCAAATCGCAGCGGCCGTTTGCCAAAGCTCAGGCACCAGACCATCGAGTAGCCGAAAAGCAGAATATAGACTCCGATCTCCAACGGCCGGCTTTGCCGCACAGCAAGATGCGACAGGGCGGTAATTACAGCAGCCATGCTCAGACCAAGCGCCAGGGGCGCCAGCAGGTCGTTGCGTCGCGCCTTCGCTTTCGTGGCCGCAGGCTCCGGCTTTTGGGCGAGCGAGGGCATCAACGCCGCCGCCAGGATCAGGGCAAGTGGAAACTCGACCACCGTCGAGAAAACCACGGGCGCAATCAGCGAATTGAAGATGCCTCCCAGTACGCCGCCAAAGGAAATCCAAAGATAGAACTCGGTCAAGCGGCCCACCTGTGGCCTGCCGCGTGCCAGTTCCCCATGGCAAACCATGGCAACGGCAAACAGCGTCATGAGGTACAGAGGAAATACGGCCCAATAGGGCAAGTTGATCTTCGAAACGGTTGGCCAAAGAGTAATCAGAATCAGAAAAGGAAGTCTGCGCACCAGCCACGCATGTGAGATAGGCGGCCGGCTGGCAAAGACCAGCACAAAGCTCAATAGATAAAGTGCCAGCGGCAAAACCCAAAAGAGTGGAATGGCCGGGACATCCGTGGTAAGTGCAGTGGTAACTCCCATCATCAGACTGGAGGGCACAAAGGCGAGGGCGATCCAGCGCAGGCGCTGCCCCCAAGGGGCGCGCGGGGCAGATTCGACTGCTCCGTTGCTCGCCCCAGCGTCGATCACTTCTGTGCCGACATTCGCGCGCCAGCTCAGCGTTCCACAGGCAATTGTCAGAATCACGAAGACAACGTAGCCATAACTCCAGAGATAACTCTGCTCGCCCAGGCGCAGCCATGGTTCAAGCAGGAATGGATAACCGAGCAATCCTACCAGGCTGCCCGCATTGCTGGCGGCGTAGAGAAAATATGGATCATTTGCGGAACGGTGCCCCGACTGCGCAAACCAGCGCTGCAAGATCGGGGTCGAACTCGAAAGCAGAAAAAACGGCAGGCCGACGGCGATCGAAAGCATGGCCAGAATAGCGAACACAGGATTGCTGGTGGCCGGCGGCTCCCAACCGGCAGGAATGCGCGGCGGCAAGACGGCCAGAATCGTTAATGCAAGGGCGACATGAACAGCAATCTGCGTGCGGCTTCCAAGCCATCTGATTGCCGCGTACCCGTAGAGATAGCCCGCCAGCAGCACCGCCTGGAAGAAGACAAGGCACGTGTTCCACACCGCCGGAGATCCACCGAGAAGAGGAAGCGCCATCTTGGCCAGCATTGGCTCGACCAGAAACAGCAAAGTTGCGCTGACAAACATTGAAATCGTGAAGACAAATAAGAGCATGAGCTTCTCGTTCCGTTGGAATGTCTTCTGGTATTGATTCGGCAAGTATCATGCGGAAGAGACGCGATGTCAATTGCCAGAGGCTTTTTGAATCCGCTTAGCCTACACCAAGCTCCCCGCGGATCGCAGCGGCAATGCTATCGGCGTGCAGGCGCATGGTGTCTTCGCATTCGGCTTCGATCATCACGCGGGCCAGAGCTTCGGTGCCGCTGTAGCGGATGACGACACGGCCTGAATCCTTCAACTCATCCTCAGCAGCGCGAATCGCGGCAGCGACGGCGGGAATGGATTCAAGCGGCCGCTTCTCGCGCACCTTGACATTCACGATGACCTGCGGAAAGACCTTTAGATCCGCAGTCAGTTCGTCGATGGATTTGCCACGGCGCGCAATCAGATCGAGCACAACCAAAGCTGTCAGAAGGCCATCGCCCGTGGTAGCCAGATGCGGCAGCAGAATGTGGCCGGATTGTTCGCCGCCGAGCGCCGCGTGGTGCTTTTGCATCTTTTCAAGCACATAGCGGTCGCCCACCGGAGCGCGCAGCATGCGAATGCCGCTGCGCTTGAGCGCCGCTTCGAGGCCCATGTTCGACATGGTGGTGGCCACGACCAGATCGCCTGTGAGCAGGCCTCGCGACTTCAAATCGCGGGCTACCATCAATAGAATCGCGTCGCCATTGATGACGTTGTTATGCGAGCCGGCCAACATGCAGCGATCGGCATCGCCGTCGAAAGTGAGTCCCAACCGCGCCCCGCGCGCCGCCGTTTCGGCAGCGACGACAGCGGGATGAAGCGCGCCGCACTTCAGGTTGATGTTGCGGCCGTCGGGCGAGATATTGAGCAGGGTGACCGCATTGGACACCGGGCCACTCAGCCTGCGGAAGAGCTCCGGCGCAACAGCCGCCGCTGCTCCATTGGCGCAGTCGGCCACGATGTGCAGGCCGGTCAGCGAGAGTGCCGGCACGCAATCGATGAGGAATTGAATGTAATCGGCCTGAAACGCGGGGTTATCCTCAACCAGCGGCAGCGTTGCCGGATTGGGAGCCTCGGCGCCCTGTTTTTCAATCTCTGCCGCATGATGCAGGATCTCGTCTTCCATTGCCAGTTCGACCGCGTCGGCCAGCTTGAAGCCGTCGCTGCCAAAGAGCTTGATGCCATTGTCCTGCCAGGGATTGTGCGAGGCGGAAATGACCACACCCGCCTGAAAGCCATGCCGACGCGCCAGAAAGGCCACGGCCGGGGTGGGCACAACACCCGCGCTCTCCACACGCACTCCCGTTTCGCGCACTCCGGCGGCAAGCGTGGCGGCGATCCAGGGGCCGGACTCGCGCGTGTCGCGGCCCAGGATCACTCTGGGGTCCGCGGCAAGCTTGCGCAAGGAGTGACCCAGCGCCAACCCGCAAGCGTAGATGGTGTTTGCATCGAGGGGAGTTTCGCCCGCGACGGCGCGGATGCCGTCGGTGCCGAAGAGTCTGCGTGCGGTTGCTGTGCTCATAGTCTCATTTCTTGTTTGGAAGATTGGACGCCGCGGATTCCACGCGGCTGATCAATGTGCCATCGGAGAGGCGCGTTGTCACCACATCTCCGCGCGCAACTTGCGATGTCGAACGTATCAATGCGCCATAGATGTCGATTACCAGCGCGTAGCCGCGATCGAGAACTGCGAGCGGCGAAAGCGAATGCAGGCGCGCGTCGAGGGCGCTGAGGCGGGCAACGGAGCGATGAAGCGTTCTCTCGAGGGAGCGGTCTATACGCGTTCGGCAGGCGGCGAGACTCTCGCGGGCCTCGGCTAGCCCCTGGCGCGGATCGTGGCGCAGGACGGCGGCTGTCAGTTCCGAGGTCTCACTCTGACGTTGACGGAGTTGGCCAGTCACCGCTGCTTCCATGCGGAAGCCGAGATCGTCGAGACGCTGCTCCTGCCGATGAAGCAGCGCACTCACGCGCCCCTCGGCACGGCTGACGGGCACGCGCGTGAGCCGCTGGCGGGCCAGCAGCAGTTGAAAGCACGCCGCGCGTTCCAGACGGTGCGATTGCGTAGCCAGATGCTCGGCGATCTTGTGCTGTGCCTCGGTGATCAGTTCGGCGGCGGCCGAAGGCGTGGGCGCGCGCAGGTCGGCGACAAAGTCGGCGATGGTGAAGTCGGTTTCGTGTCCTACTGCCGAAACAACCGGAAGGCGGCTCGATGCAATCGCGCGGGCCACGCGTTCGCTGTTGAAAGCCGCCAGGTCTTCGAGCGATCCTCCGCCTCGCGCAAGCACGATGACGTCCACCAGACCCGAAGCGTTGAGTTCAGCCAGCGCAGCTTCGATCTCGGCCGGAGCGGAATCGCCCTGCACCGAGACCGGGCAAACGAGCACGCTCAGGCCTGAGTGACGCCGGGCGGCGATGTTTAAGAAATCGCGAATCACCGAACCCGTTGGTGAAGTGACGATGCCGACCGTTCGCGGAAAGGCGGGCAGAGGGCGCTTGCGCTCCGCGTCGAAGAGGCCCTCGGCCTTGAGCCGGGCCTTCAGTTGCTCGAAGGCCAGTTGCAGCGATCCGGCGCCGACTGGCTCCATGGTCTCGGCCACCAGTTGCATCTGGCCGCGCTGCTCGTAGACGCTGACCCGGCCGCGAACCAGCACGTGCAAGCCGTCCTCGGGGCGGAAGCGCAGCAGCATGGCCTGCCGCCGGAAGAGCACCACCGGGAGCTGAGCGTCGGCATCCTTGAGCGTGAAATAGACGTGGCCGGAGGGTGCTGGACGGAAGTTCGAGATCTCGCCCTCCACCCAGACATCGCCATACTCCTGCTCGACCAGTTCGCGCACCTGGGCGACCAACTCGCGCACCGGCAAGATGCGGCGGGAGGGTCGCGGCTCGGCGAAGTTGAGGCCGAGCTGGGGGCTGAGGTCGAGCTGAGGCGCGAATGGATCGTCTCGGGTCACATGTAAAAGTGTAATTGCGCGGGCCTGTACCGGGAGCCGCCCAAAGGAAACTGGCGCGCGATTGGACGCGCATCCTGGTGTTGCGTGCAGAGCGTCAGGGATGCAAACCGGCTGCGGCCAGCATCTGGAGGAACTGACGACGGGACCGTTGATCGATGGCTATGGCCACCAGCTTGCCTTTTCGGTTGAAGACGAAGCTCCTGGGTAGGTTCTCGACGTGGAACCGGCTGGCAGCCTCGGAGTCGGGGTCGAGCAGTACTGGCGCACGATAGCCAATCCCATTTACAAATGCGGTGACCTTTGTTCTTTCCTCATTGCTAATGGAGAGGACGACCAATCCCCTGGACCTGAATCGGGAGAAAAAGCCATTCAGATCTGGCATTTCCAGGCGGCAGGGACCGCACCATGTTGCCCAGAAGTTGACCAGTACTACCTTGCCGCGAAGTTTCGAGAGGGTGACATCCCGGCCCTGGAGATCCTTGAGGGTAAAGTCTGCCCTTTCGACGTCGGCGTCTTGGGCAATCAGCGCCAAAGCTGCCTTGGCGAGAAAGGGATCATCGAGTGTTGCCTTAACGTGCTCGTAGCGGACCAGCTTGGCCAGGTCCACGTAGGGAATTGGTGGCTGGTCGTCTGCGCCTGGCAAGGGAAACTCGGCCAGCGACCGGGACAGCGTGTCGGTTACAGCTTGAAGGGCTGGCATGCCCACGTCGTCGCGGGTGACCAGGTGGGCGAGACCGTCCGCGAGTTCGAGTTTATGCCGACCGGCAGGCAAGGCACGGATCTCGGCGGCGATCTTGATGACTAACGCTGGGGATTGGGGCGTGGCAGCAGACGCGAAGCTCCTCAGCTCGCTCATGAGGGGAGATTCGTTATCCTGCGCATGAAGAAGAGGCGCCGCGATAAGAATTGCTGCAATGAGAAGAGCGCGATGGACAGGGATCATTCGATCTCGCTGACGTTTTGGATTGGGCCAAATGCTGATTTGGCGAGATTATAACCCATT
>Ga0181529_10001172_pt1 | contig 35369 bp, 32 predicted proteins | sample PEATcosm2014_Bin_36_FD_119763 | JGI IMG/M metagenome (GOLD analysis project Ga0181529, IMG submission 119763) | Peatland microbial communities from MTU Mesocosm Facility, Houghton, MI, USA - PEATcosm2014_Bin10_30_metaG | ecosystem: Environmental > Terrestrial > Soil > Wetlands > Peat | place... | reverse complement strand
GCGCTCAGCGCAACGCAACTGAACGCCAGCTCACCGGTGGCTGGAACCTTCACCTACTCGCCAGCGGGCGGGGTGCTGACGGCGGGGAGCCAGACGCTTTCGGTGCTCTTCACGCCGACCGACAGCACCGACTACACAACCGCGACTGCCTCGGTGAACCTGACGGTCAACAAGGCCACGCCCTCGATCACATGGGCAACGCCTGCGGCCATCGTTTACGGCACGGCGTTGAGCGCGGTACAACTGGATGCGAAGGCCAGCGTTGCCGGAACCTTCGCCTACACGCCGGCTTCCGGTTTCCTCTCTGTCGGCTCCGACTCGTTGTCTGTGCTCTTTACGCCCACCGACACCACCGACTACACAACGGCTACGGCAAGCGTGAAGCTGCAGGTCAACCCCGCGGCCCTCACGGTTACTGCCTCCAGCGCGACAATGACCTACGGCAGCGCACCGCCGGCCATCCTGCCCGTCTTCAGCGGCTTGGTTGCCGGTGACGGCGCCGCCAGCCTCACCACCCAGCCGGTTTGCACTACCACCGCGACCAACACCAGCAACGTGGGCAGCTATACCACCAGTTGCTCCGGCGCCGTGGACGCCAACTACACCATCGCGTACAAGACAGGCACACTGACCGTCACCAAAGCCGTACTTACCGTGACGGCCACTGACCTGAGCGAAGTCTATGGCGCGGTGGACCCCGACAACTGCGGCAATGTGAACAACCATCTGGCTTACACAGTAACCGGCTTTGAAAACGGCCAGTCGCAGAGCCAGTTGCTCGACGGGTCGCCCAATGAGACCACCACCGCAACTTCCCGGAGCAATGTTGGCAGCTATCCCATCACCATCACCCAGGGCAGCCTGCAACTGAAATCGGCCTTTGGCAAGAACTACACGCTGGCTTTCGTCAACGGCACGCTGACCGTAACCCCGGCCAGCCTGTACGTAATCGCCAACTCCTATAGCCGCCGCTTCAACCAGCCCAACCCGCCGTTCGGCTACACCGTCCAAGGCTTCGTCAACGGAGACAACCAATTCAATGCGATCACCGGTGCGGCGGCCTGCTGTACCACGACCGCTACGATCAGCAGCCCGGCGGGTAATTACCCCATCGTCATCGCTCAGGGCAGCCTGGCGGCGAGGAATGGCAACTACACCTTCACCTTAGAGAACGGCATGCTGACGGTCTACAACCCCAACAACCGGGACGATCCGCACTGCGATCGGTTTGGCAACTATCAACCCAACCCGCAATGGGACGCCAACAACTGGCCCGACCGGTCCAGCTTCAACTTCTACTGGGGCAACGGCAATGGCGGTCCCAGCGTCAACCCATGGCAGTAGACAACAGGAAGTAGTCTGCAAGCACGAGACTGCTCCATCTTGCAGAACATGACCCACTCCGGAACCGGGAGCGGCCAAGCCGCTCCCGGTTCTGCATCTGGCGGCTCCAGAGGTGAAGGCACGAATCCGTTCCCCAGGGTGTTGGACGGTACTCCGTGATCGAGTTCGTCGAAAAGCAGGGAATGTTGGGCACTTCTTTTCCTTGGCCGCCGCATAGATGCAAGCGTCCGATGGCCCACTCTTGACGAGATGGCAGGGTCTAGACAACTACTTCCCGGCGTGGAGGCCTGCGAACGAGGTCGGTTCGATGGCGGGAAACTGCCTGAGGGTGTGCAAAGCCTCCCGCTCGGCCTCCCTGGAGGCGAGCAAGCGGGTGTGGGCCCGGGCCAGATCGGTGTCGTTGTAGCCCGGATGCGTCACCAGCTCGAATGTGCCTTCAGGCAGCGCGCGGAGCAGGGAAGCGATAGTGGCAGCATCGAGGCTTCCGGTGGCCAGCACCCCGATGGCCCCGTCCGTTGTCGTAAAGCCCTCTTCGGCAACAATGCGGCGGAAAGCGGATTCGAAGAGCCGCAACGCGTCGATCTCGATGCGGCGAATGCGGGGTGCGGCGGGTGTGGCGCGCAGGCTCCAGGCCGGCTCGAAGGGATTGCGGATGGCGCGAATCCCCGCGGCCTTGGCGGCCCGCAGCACGGGGCGCAAAACGGCAGGGAACATATGCACGTGCTTGTGGGTGTCGATGTGGGTGAGTGCGACTCCCCGGTCTTGAAGGAGTCGAATCTGCGCGGACGTTTCTGCCTCAATCTCCGAGGAACGGACGCGGCCGGTTAGTAGCCGCTGCAGGAATCTGCCAAGAGTGGCCTGGAAGCGGTTCGCCCCTCGGGCCACGAGCGAGGGAATTTCTTGCGGCGAAAGCAGCGGCTCGCCGTCGGCCAGAACCACGTGGCAGCCCACGCCTAACGAATGAGTGGCGAGAGCGATCTCGATTGCTTCCTGGGTGGCAGCAGCCCGCGCCATCAGCGTCGTGCTGGTGATCACGCTGGCCCGGTGCAGCTCGGCAATCGCTCGATTCACCCCGGCCGTCAGCCCGAAGTCGTCCGCATTGATAATCAGTCGGCCCACAGGGCGAGTCTATCAACCGAGCCGCCGGCATTTCCTCCAATTCTGGTTGAGCCAGTGAGTTCTTGTGCGTTCGGACAGGCTCGAGAGCCGGTCAACGCTCCAGGGTTTGCCTCGTCTAACGGAGTGAAAGTGTGTAGACTTTGACCGTCATGAGAAATCCGTTCATTTTTTGTCTCTGCGTTTCGATGGCGGGAGCTTCCTGCCTTCCCGTTGCCGGTTTGGCTCAGCAATCCAGCTCCGATAAGCCAACCACCACCCTGAAGGTGCAGGCCCGCGAGGTGCTGCTGCCGGTCACCGTGCGCGACAAGAAAGGTGCCCTGGTGACCACCTTGAAAGCCGGCGATTTCACGCTCACAGAAGATGGCCGCCCGCAGACCATCAAGAGCTTTACGCGGGAATCGAACCTGCCCTACCGCCTGGGCCTGCTGGTGGACACCAGCCGAAGCCTCTCCGGAGCTATCGAGAGCGAACGCAAGGCGGCGGGCAAGTTTGTGGATACCATGCTGCCGGCCGATCCCAAGACGAGCAAAGATCAGGCCTTTCTGATTCACTTCGACCGCGAGGTGGAACTGCTGCGGGACTTCACCAGCTCGCGCGAAAAGCTGCACCGCGAACTGGAGGACATGGGACCGAGCCGCGCGGCCCGCAACGACACCGAAGGCCCGGAGACCAGCGGGGACGACCGTGGCGGCCGGGGCCAAAGTCAGAGCCGAGGCGGACGTGACGGAACGCAGCTTTATGACGCCATCTATCTGGCCTCGGACGAGCTAATGCGGCCCCAGGAAGGGCGCAAGGCGCTGGTGGTCTTCTCCGACGGCGTGGACCGCGGCAGCAAGGAGTCGCTCAACGACGCCGTGGACGCGGCCGACCGCGCCAACCTGGCCGTCTACACCATCTACTTCAAAGGCGAGCAGGAGCGCAGCTTGATGAACAGCTTTCCCGGCGGTGGTGGCGGACGCCGTGGCGGCATGGGCGGCGGTGGTTATCCGGGCGGCGGGGGCGGTTATCCCGGCGGCGGACGGCGCGGCGGCGGCGGGGACGAGAAGAAGACCGAAGTGGATGGCAAGAAGATCATGGAGAAGATCGCCACTCGCACCGGCGGACGGTACTTCGAAGCCAAGAAGAAAGACAACCTGGAAGAGATCTACGGCGAGATCGCCGAAGAACTGCGCGGCCAGTATCTGTTGACTTACACTCCGGACTTAGTGGACAAAGAAGGCGGCTTCCACAAGATTGCCCTCAAGGCCAATAAGGACGAACTGGTGGTTGTGACCCGCGAAGGCTACTACGCGCCGGGCGGGGATTCGAAGTAATTTCTCGGTCAAGGAAACAATCCGGTTGGCGCTGCCCCAGGTCTCACAAGCGAGGCCTGGGGCAGTTGCATTCGGGCGCAACACAGAGCGAGGCGAAAAGCAACAGCAGGCCCTTCGACTCCCCAACCCAGCGACCAAGACGTGTCGCTGGGGACCCCGGTTTCGGTGCGCTCGCTCAGGAGGACAGTCTCAATGGGAGTGCCTATAGCATTTTCGGAATTGGTGTAGACCGAAAGCACGTACTACAGTGGCTTTTTCCCAAAGAAAAAGCCACCTTGCACGCCCTTCAAAATGTCTACGTGTATTCCGAAAATGCTCTAGGCTTCGCACCTTAGTTCCCCAGTGACTTCTTCTCCTCGCAGGAGATGAAACGGGGATATTTCACTTTCTATTCTTTTGTTCAACTTGCGATCTTCTCTCGGGGCGCAAGTAGGAGAACGCGGCTCACGCGGGCAACCGCTTCATTGCGGCAGAAGCTTTGGCGCAGACGCACCGAGGGCGCAGCCGGTTGGCTGCGCCCTCGGTGTTAAGCCGGTTGCAAAGGACTACTTGTTGGTGTGGGCGAGGCCGGCGTTCCGCTCCTCGAGCTCGGCCTGCGCCGCCGCCAGCCTTGCCGTCAGCAGACGGAAGGGCGAGCAGGAGACGTAGTTGAGGCCGATCTTGTGGCAGAACTTGACGGACTCGGGATCACCGCCGTGTTCGCCGCAGATGCCTACCTTGAGGGTGGGCCGGGTGTTGCGGCCCTTGGCCGTGGCCATCTTCACCAGCAAGCCAACGCCCGCCTGATCCAGCGTCGCGAAGGGATCCTGCTTGAAGATGCCTGCCTTCATGTAGGCCGGCAGGAAGTGGTTGATGTCGTCGCGCGAAATGCCGAAGGTGGTCTGGGTCAGATCGTTGGTGCCGAAGCTGAAGAACTCAGCCTCTTCGGCGATCTGATCGGCGGTGAGGGCCGCGCGCGGCAGTTCGATCATGGTGCCAACCATGTAATCCACGGTCTCGCCACGCTCCTTGAAGACATCGGCAGCCACGCGGCGCACAATGGCCGCCTGGTTGCGCATCTCTTCGATGGAACCGATGAGCGGAACCATGATCTCGAGGTGTGGATCGCCGCCCTTGCCCTTGACGTCGACGGCGGCTTCAAAGATGGCCCGCGCCTGCATCTCGGTGATCTCGGGGAAGGCGATGCCCAGGCGGCAGCCACGCAGGCCGAGCATGGGGTTGGTCTCGTGCAGCTCCTGCACGCGCGCCAGCAGGGGCCGAAGCTCCTTCAAGCGGGCAGAGCGGGGGCGGGTGTCTTCCAGGTGGGAGATTTCCACCAGCAAATCCTCGCGCTGCGGCAGGAATTCGTGCAGCGGCGGATCGAGCAGGCGGATGGTCACCGGCAGCGACTCCATGACCTTGAAGAGACCGGCGAAGTCGGCGCGCTGCATGGGCAGCAGCTTCTTGAGCGCCTCGCGGCGGTCCGCTTCGTTGTCCGACAGAATCATGGTGCGCATGTGTCCGATGCGGTCCTCGGCAAAGAACATGTGCTCGGTGCGGCACAGGCCAATTCCCTCTGCTCCGAACAGGCGAGCTTGCGCTGCGTCCCTGGGAACATCGGCATTGGCGCGGATGCGCAAGCGGCGAACCGGGTCGACCCAGCTCATGAATTTGACCAGATCCGGATCGTCCGGCTGGGCGGGAATGGTCTTCAACTGGCCTGCAATCACGCGGCCGGTGGTGCCGTCCAGCGAAATCCAGTCGCCCTGCTTGTAGACGTGGCCCTTGACGCGGAGTTCCTTGGCCTTTTCGTCCACCGTGCATTCGCCGGCGCCGGCCACGCAGCACTTGCCCATGCCGCGAGTAACGACAGCAGCGTGCGAGGTCATGCCGCCGCGGGAGGTCAAGATGCCAGTCGCGACTTCCATGCCCGCGATGTCTTCCGGCGTGGTCTCGCCGCGCACCAGGATGATGACCCGATAGGCGCCGCTCTGATGGAACTTGACGGCGTCCTCGGCGGTGAAGACGATCTGACCCACAGCCGCGCCGGGCGATGCCGGCAGGCCGGTGGCCAGAACTTCGATTTTCTCGCCCTTTTCTACCAGGCGGGGAACCAGGAAGTCGTACAACTGGTTGGGCTCGACGCGGAAGATGGCTTCTTCCTGCGTGATCAAGCCTTCACGCACCATGTCAATGGCGATGCGGACGGCGGCCAGGCCGGTGCGCTTGCCATTGCGGGTCTGCAGCATATAGAGCTTGCCATCCTGGATGGTGAACTCGAAATCCTGCATATCGTGATAGTGCTTTTCCATCTTGCGGGTAATGTCGCGCAGATGCTCGTAAACCAAGGGCATGGCGCGCTCGAGTTCGCTGATCGACAGCGGAGTGCGAACGCCGGAGACAACGTCTTCACCCTGCGCGTTCATCAGGTACTCGCCAAAGAAGACATGCTCGCCGGTTGCCGGGTTGCGGGTGAAGCCCACGCCGGTGCCTGAGTTCTCGCCCAGGTTGCCGAAGACCATGGCTTGCACGTTGACCGCGGTGCCCAGCCAGTCGTCGATATGGTTGATGCGGCGGTAGGTCTTGGCGCGCTCGTTCTGCCAGCTCCGGAAGACGGCGTCGCGGGCCTGGACCAGTTGATCCAGCGGGCCCTGCGGAAAGTCCTTGCCGGTTTCCTGGCGGACCAGTTTCTTGTACTCGGCGATGATCTCTTTCAGGGCATCGGGCTGCAGCTCGTAGTCGAACTTTACGGCTTCGCGCTCCTTGATGCCGTCGAAGATGTGCTCGAACTTCTTCTTGGGCACATCCAGCACTACGTCGCCGAACATTTGAATCAGGCGGCGATAGGAGTCATAGGCGAAACGCGGATTGTTGGAGAGCTTGGCCAGCGCTTCGACGGCCTGATCGTTGAGGCCCAGGTTGAGGATGGTGTCCATCATGCCCGGCATGGAGAACTTGGCGCCGGAACGCACGGAAACCAGCAGGGGATTCTCGCCCGTGCCCAGCCTCTGCCCTTGCAGCTTCTCAAGCCGATCCAGAGCAGCGTACATCTCGACATCGATTTCGGGGCTGACTGCGCCGCGCATGTATTCGCGACAAGCCTCGGTCTGAATGGTGAATCCGGGAGGTACGGGCAACCCGGCGTTGGTCATCTCCGCAAGACCGGCGCCCTTGCCGCCCAAAACATCTTTCATGCGGCCGTTGCCTTCTGCCTTGCCGCCACCGAAGAAATACACATACTTGCTGACGGTTGCTGTTGTGTCTGCATTTCCAGCAGACTGCTGATCCATAGCGCCCTGCGTCATGGGATGAAGCCTCCGTATGTAGGATTCCGCGGCGGCGCTCCATTTGCGTTGGTGGCGGAACGGAGGCTCAGGGAAAATCGACCGATGCTCCGGTCAATCGACTGAGCGCGTGCGTGTCACCTAGACATACGACTTCGCCGCGCGGCACTGATAAGTCGCATCCACAAATATCGCCCCAAGTATAGAGTTGCATGTGTTGAACGTCACAGACTATTCTCTTGCGAATGTATCCACGTACCGTTCTCTGGCGACAAATACTGCAGTGCGGTACGGCCGCCGAAGAAAATCCCGATTTCCCAACAGAGGGACTTGAATTCAGGCAGCAGGCCTTTCGAGCAAGGGACCGGAATACGGCTGTTCTGTCGTAATGTGGGACAAAAGAATCCGGTCCAACCCCACCAAAGTCAGGATTCCCGCCACTCTTGGAGTGGCATTTGCGACCGTGAAGCAATGGCCGGCATCCCGCGACCAACCGTAAAGAGAGATCAGCGCTGCAATCCCTGCCGCGTCAATGCGCTCCACTTGACTCAAATCGAGCGAGACGTTGCGGCGGCGCACCAGGGGCGCCATTTGCTCCAGCAGTTGCTCGTTCTGGCCGCGGGTCAGTTCGCTCATTTGTGCCGGGACAGAGATTGCCGTATCCATCGTGTCAAGAATTGCGGTGCTCATAAGAACCTCCTCGTGGATTCCCCGGCCGGCCAGGTGGAACCGCTGGGCCAGAGCTCCATATCGTTTTGAACTTGCAATGAGGCGGCCAAAGGCACGCCAAGAGAATATGCTGCAATCACAGGGGATAGAAGAGCGCCAGAGTCTCTTGCCGGGGCCGCCGGGTGTCCGCATCCGCTCACGGCGTCCGCAAACGAACGCATCTCAAGATACGCAAAAGGGAGCGCAGCCGGTTCCATGTCAAATGCCGCATCCAATCCGGCGGACAGCTTCACCTGGCAACAGGCGCGCGCGCTGGCTCTTGCGTCGGGATTCAGCGAGGCAGGCCTGGTGGCGCTGCCCCACGCCAATGAGGCGCGCGACGCCGTGCGCTTCGAGCAATGGTTGCACGCCGGCAGCGCGGGAACCATGCACTACCTGGCGCGGCGCGATGAGCAAGCGCAACTGCTGCGCGCGCGGGTGGCGAATCCCTTTCCCTGGGCGCGATCGGCAATCGTCTGCTTTGCCAGCTACCACTCCGCGCAACCGCTTTCCACCGCGCCAGCCGAACCCAGAGCCGGTTGGATCGCGCGCTACGCCTGGTCAAGCCACCTGGATGCGAGCGGAGCGCGCCGCCCCAGCGATTATCACAAGGTGCTGCTCAAGCGGCTGCGCGCCCTGGAATCAAGCCTGCGCCAGCAATACGGCGATTTTGAATCGCGCGCTTACGTCGATACCGGGCCGGTCGTCGAACGCGCGCTGGCGACCGCGGCCGGCCTCGGCTGGACGGGAAAGAACACCTGCCTCATTCATCCAAAGCTCGGGTCGTTCGGTTTTCTGGCTGTGCTGCTGACCAGCCTTGAACCCATAAAGGAGAAAGCGCCCCCGGCTCCGGCGCCCGATCGCTGCGGAAGCTGCCGCCGCTGCCTGGATGCCTGTCCCACCGGCGCACTGATCGCGCCCTACCAGATGGATGCCACGCGCTGCATCTCCTACCTGACCATCGAGCACCGCGGCCCGGTCTCCACGGAGTTGATGGCGGGCATGGGCCGGCAAGTCTTCGGCTGCGACATCTGCCAGGACGTCTGTCCCTGGAACCGCAAAGCGCCCATCGCCGCGGACCCTGAGCTCGAGCCGCGCGCGGAACTGGTAAACCCAGCCCTGGAATGGCTGGCACAAATGGAGGAGGCGGAGTTCGAGCGGACCTTCAACGGCTCGCCGGTGCGCCGCGCCGGATTCCTGGGTCTGCGCCGCAATGTGGCCATCGCCATGGGCAATAGCGGACGACGCAGCTTTGCGCCATGGCTGGAGCAGTGGGCCGAGGCCGCTGACGAAGGCCTGCGCATGGCGGCTCGCTGGGCGCTGGAGAAGTTGAGCTGGGCTGAGCAAGATAATAACGATTGACGTTGATAACGGATATCGTTATGCTAATTCTTGATCAAGAGCTTCAAAGACGCCGACACTGAACTTCTTTGGGAGACGGGCAAGAGCCGCCGGATTCCAGCCAACATAAGGAATGTCGCGCTCAAGAAGTTGCTTGTCCTCCATTGGGCCACCAGGCTTCTTGATTTGGCGGTTCCAGGCGGAAATCATCTCGTGGCGCTTGCCGGAGACCGCAAGGGCCAGCACAGCATTCGGATCAACGATCAGTACCGGCTGTGCTTCGTCTGGCGCGAATGCGATGCAATCGACGTGGAGATCGTCGATTACCACTAGGAGGAATCATGAACAGCATTCCCTTCGCTTTTTCCATTCATCCGGGCGAGATTCTGCTCACGGAGTTCATGGAGCCGCTCGGGTTGACAGCCTATCGGCTGGCAAAGGAACTGCACATTTCGGCCCCGAGAGTCAACGATTTGGTACGCGGCAAACGCGGCATCACTGCCGACACTGCGCTGCGGCTGAGCCGTTACTTCGGCAATTCCGCCCAATTCTGGATCGGCCTCCAAGGGGGCTACGATCTCTGGATAGCCTCAAAAAGCAAGTCGCTGAACAAGGTAAAGCCACGCCAGAAAGCTGCTTGAGCTCCCGATTTACTCCATCCCCCGGTGGAGACCGCCCCGCCGCCGCCCTTGTACACTGATAGCGTTCGACTAGAAGCAGCGAATCAGTGAAGTGGTGAATAAGTGAACAGAAGCAGCCGGGCTACAACTCACTGATTCACTACTTCACTCATTCCCAGACCAGGATTCCCCTATGAAGAGATTTGCAATCGGCCTCTACGCCGCGGCCACTGTCGCCTTGATGGTTTGGGGCTACTACCAGGCCATTTATGTCGCGCCCGACGAGCAGACCATGCACGAGGCGCAGCGCATCTTCTACTACCATGTGCCCTCGGCCATGGTCGCTTTTCTCTTCTTCGCCGTCAGCCTGCTGGGCTCCATCGGGTTTCTGGCTTTTCGCCGCACCCGCCTGGATTGGGCGCAAGCCTCCGATGCCTGGGCGCTGGCCGGGGCCGAAGTGGGCGTCGTCTTCTGCACTGTGGTGCTGATCACCGGGCCGCTGTGGGGGCGCCGCGCCTGGGGCATCTGGTGGACCTGGGATGCGCGCCTGACCACTACCCTTGTCCTATGGCTGATTTACGTCAGCTACCTGCTGCTGCGCCGCTTTGCGGCCGGGCCGCAGGTGCAGACGCTGGCTGCCGTGCTGGGTATCTTCGGCGCCCTCGACGTGCCCATCGTCTATATGTCCAATCGCTGGTGGCGCACGCAGCACCCCTCGCCGGTGTTCGGCGGGGACTCCGATTCCGGCATCAAGGACCCCACCATGCTGCACGCCTTTGGCTGGAATGTGCTGGCCTGGCTGGCCTGGGGCGTGCTGATCCTGGCCCTGCGCTACCACGTCGAGCGGCAAAACCAGAAAAACCTGAGCCAGGACGCCATGGATGCCCTGGAAGAGACATCCAACGCCTGATCGTTGGCGAAAACCGGCTCCGAGGGAGGACAGGAAGAAATGGATCAAAGGGCGATTCTCGACCATCAATTCGTGGTTTTGGCCTATGGCGTTACTTGGGTAATACAGCTCGGTTACGTGGCCTGGCTGGGCCTGAAATGGCGTGCGCAGAAGCGCAACGCGGCGCGCACCGGGCGCAGTTCGCGCTAGATATACGTCCCGATTAAGCTATTTAAATTCATCGGGTTGAAGAAGGGCTTCCGATATTTCCGGAGGCCCCCTTCGACCGTTGTCCGCCCCCATATATAGCACTTTCAGGGGAGGGCGATAACACCGTTTTCCGGCCAATCGAGGCCTTTGTGCCATTCAAAATTCTCCAGGTTCCGCCGATGATCTAGGCGTGGACGGGCTCCATCGGAGCCGCACAAGGAGAATTTGCCCCATGCACGACTTATTGATTGCCCTGGCTTTCATCGGAATGGTAGTAGCTCCCGCGGTGGTTGCCGCCAAGACGGGCACCGAACCGACCGACGAAACAGAATAAGCGCCGTGAGCTCTGCTCCGGACCTCGCCCGAGGTCTGGCGCTGCCGTTGCCGTCGCGACCCTTCCCCGAGGATTCAACCGTCCGTCCCAGCCTTCCCCAAGAGAAATTGCCCTTGTTCGCTCCAGCCGTTAAACTTGTGGCTTGAGGCGCTCACCATGTTGGTAGTGATGAAAGCGCAGGCCACGCCGGAACAAATCCAGGCAGTCTGCGAGCATATCGAACAGTTGGGATTTCGTCCCCATCCCCTCCCCGGTGCCCAGCGCACCGCCATTGGCATTACCGGCAACAAAGGCGCATTCGACCGCGGCGATCTGGAGGCCCTCTCTGGAGTGGCCGAAGTGATCCGCGTCTCCAAGCCCTACAAGCTGGCCAGCCGGGACGTCAAGGAAGAAGACACCGTCATTCGCTTTGCGGGGACGGACGCTACCATCGGCGGCCGCGGACTGACCATTGTTGCCGGGCCATGCTCGATCGAGAGCCGCCAGCAGGCGTTCGAGATCGCCGAACTGGTAGCCGCCACGGGCGCGCAGTTCTTCCGCGGCGGCGCTTTCAAGCCCCGCACTTCTCCCTACGCATTCCAAGGCATGGGTCTTGAAGCTCTGCGCATCATGGCGGAGATTCGTTCGCGCTTCGGCCTGCGCATCGTGACGGAAGCCATCGACAACGAGAGCTTGGAGCTGGTGGCCGAGTGGGCCGATGTGGTGCAGATTGGCGCTCGCAACATGCAGAACTTCTCGCTACTGAAGCGCGCCGGCAAGCTGCGCAAGCCGGTGCTGATCAAGCGCGGCCTCTCCGCCACTCTCGACGAGTTCCTGATGGCCGCCGAGTATGTGATGAGCGAGGGCAACTACGAAGTCATCCTCTGCGAGCGCGGCGTGCGCACCTTTGCCGACCACACCCGCAACACCCTTGACCTGAGCATCATTCCCGCCGTGCGGCGGCTCAGCCACCTGCCCATCCTGGTCGATCCCAGCCACGGCACCGGCAGGCGCGACAGCGTGCTGCCCATGTCCAGGGCAGCGGTGGCCTCGGGCGCGGATGGGGTCATGGTCGAGGTCCACAATCACCCTGAAGTTGCCCTCTCCGACGGGCCGCAGTCGATTTACCCCGACCAGTTTGCCCGCATGATGGACGAGTTGGAGCAGATTGCCCCGGTGGTGGGCCGTACCCTGCCGCGCGGTGTGAAGGTTCTGTCATCCTGAGCGGCTCGATTGGTGGCGAGTCACGGCCACAGAAAGTGCATGCCGGACGCGCCACAAATGCCTGGTGCCTCATCCTTGGCGCGTCTTTGTCTTTGCGCCAAGGGTGGGAAGCCACCAATGCCGAACCAACTGTTTTTGGACGTATCCCAACCCCTTCACACATGCTGTCATCCTGAGCGGAGCACAGCGGAGTCGAAGGAACTGCTTTTGAACGCCGGACGCAAACCATGAATGCGACACCCGCCCGCTTTTCCGCGTTGTTCCTGCTGCCGCTGGCGCTCGCCGGCTGCCGCCGTCATGACTTCCCCCAGTACCAGGCAAACGACCGGGAGTACGCCTACGTGACCAACGGCGCCAGCAACACGGTCACCGTGCTCGACGTGGTGAATGTCAGTCTGGATCGCGAAGTGCCGGTGGGTCAGAACCCGGTTGCTGTCATGGCCAGTCCGACCCGCAACGAAGTCTACGTGGTCAACCAGGGCGCACCCGGCGGGCAGGGATCGGTCTCGGTCATGAACGCGGAGAGAAACGCAGTTACGGCCACCATCCCCGTCCACCGCCAGCCCGTCTCCATCGATCTGGTCGGAGATTTGGCCTATGTAGCCAACTCCGGTTCCAATACAGTCTCCGTGCTGGACATGAAGGCGCGTCGCGAGATTGCCGTCATTGGCACGGGCGAGCAGCCCAGCGCGGCTCTTGCCTCCCCGGATGGCAGAGCGCTGGTGGTTGCCAACCGGCAGGGAAACTCGGTCACCGTCATCGATCCGGCCACGCGGCAGGTGCGGGCCGTCTTCGAGGGCTGCCCCGGCGCGGCGGACGTGGCGATTCTGCCCGACTCCTCGAAGGCCTTCGCCGCCTGCTCCGGCGGCCATCAGATCATGTCGATTGCCTTGGCCCGCGCGGGTCAGCCTGACCGGCTGGAGGCTCTGTTGGACGTGGGCCGCGGCCCGCTGCACCTGGCGCTCAAGCCCGACGGCGGCGAGCTGTTCGTCTCCAACTCTCGCTCCGGCTCCATCTCTGAGGTTTACAGCAACGTGGACGACGTGGCCGGCGCCTACATGATGGGCGACGAGCCCGTTCGGGGGCTGGTTTCCGCCGACAATTCGTTGCTCTACGTGGCCAACTTCAAATCCCAGGACGTGATCGTCTACGCCATCGACGACGGCAAGCGCGCCGGCTCGATCCATGTCGGCGACGGCCCTTCGGCCATGGCGCTGTCGAGCGCCGGCCACCTGCTGTTTGTGGTCGACAGCGGCTCCTCGGATGTGGCCGTGGTGCGTACCGCCGCGCGCTCGCTGTTCACCCTGCTGCCCACCGGCCGCGGCCCCAACGCCATCGCCATCAAGGCCTTCAAGGTACAATAGGGCTCTCTACTTTCCCTTCAGACCTGTCCTCCTGAGCGACCCGTACTCTGAGCATCGCGAAGGGGAAGGGGAGTCGAAGGACCCGCGTTTGCTCTTCGGTTCGCTCTCCAATCGCGCCACAGAATGCACCGTGCCTCATCCTTGGCGCAGCTTTTCGAGAGAAAAATCGCGCCAAGGGTGGGAGATCGATATCCCCGACGGCCGCATTCGCCGTTGCTGCTTCTCCAGGCTGCTTACGCGCTCTGGCCGGAGAGCATTTCATGCACATGCATGGCCTGGTCGAGGTCGAGCTGAAGTTCGGATACGGTTCTCCGCCCCTCTTCGGTCGGCGGAGCCGCGGCGATCTCCCGGCTGAGGCGCAGAATGCTGAATTTGGCGCTGGCTTTCATCTGCAAGAGGATGAAGCCGCAATGCCAGTGGGTGCGGCGGTCGACGTCGCCATTCTCCAGCCAGTTGAGCGCCATGCAGGACGGGCAAGCGGCCACGAAAGGGCACTCGACGCACAGTGACGGCTCCGCTTTTCTGACCTCGTCCCAGGTCTTGACCGGGAAGGTCAGCGGGCCGTCGAAAACACGCCCGATGGAGACGTTGACGAAGCGATGGCAGGGAAAGGCGCGCCCTTCCACGTCGTAACAGATCATGGGGTTCCCGGAGCCGCACCACCGGGGAAACTCAATCTCATTCTTCTCTTCGAAGATCTTTCCCAGGGGAAGATCGACCAGCCGCGCCGGCTCCAGTTCCGGGTGCTGCAAGTAAAACTCGACCACCGCATCCAGTTGTTCGGCATAAGCGGCCAGCGAGGCCTCCAAGCGGTCGCCCCAGATGTTCTCGTAGGGGACATTTGCGTCCACGTGGTCGAATCCCATGGCGTGCAGTTCGGCAATGCCCTCGGCGATCATGGGAACGGTTTCCGCGCTGATGGTCATCTTGACCCGCTTCTCCATGCCCATCCGCTGGTAGCGTTCCAGTGCCCAGGGGACGTGCTGGATCATGCGGTCGTAGGAGTCGCTGCGATTCAGGTTGTGCGCGGCGCGCGTGCCGTCGATGCTGAACCCGAAGGACATGCAGCAGTGCTGGTCGAGCCAAGACTTGATCTCGTCGGTGAACAGGGTGCCGTTGGTGGTGAAGGAGAAGCCGTACTTCTTTGGCCACTCGTGCTGGTGGACATATTCAACCAGGGAAACGATCATGTCCCAGACCAGCAGCGGCTCCCCGCCGATGAAGTCGAACTCGACTCGTTCGTGGGAGCCCTCCTCGTTCAGGTGGCGGGCAGCGATCTCCTGCGCAGTAGCGATGGACATCACCTTCGAGGAGCGCTGCGCGCGATCCTCGTAGCAGTAGGAACAGCGCAGGTTGCACTGGTCCGTCAGGTGCAACTGTACGGTGCGAAAGTCGAATTGCTTGGCCATAAATCTACTGTCGATTGCCTCCGGCACATGCGCCTTGGCAACCTAAAGCGGAACCAGAATTACCGTACCCTTGTGAGCTTCCTGCAGGGTCGCCACTCCCTCCTAGTCGCGTCGACTTGGGCGCTGCGGCTTCGGTGTACATCGAATCTGGTTCTGCTGCAGGCAGCTCGTGCATGCATTGAAAAAGGCGACGGCGCAGGGATCGGCGCGCTTGCCACCGCCCGGAATCTACTTGAAACCGCGGAGCAAAGGGGCTCCTATTGATGTGCATGGCCCTGAAGCTCAGAAGGAGGCCCAGACCCGGCAGAGAGTGCGCAGAGCAGCTCTAATGGCCGTTGTAGCCCGCAGTGCCCGTGCCCCCGCATCCCCTGGAACAAGTGCCTTGGCATCCCCTGGAGCAGGAGCCTCCACAATCCCTGGAGCATGTGCCCTGGCAACCCTTGTAGCAACTGCCTCCACAATCCCGGGAGCAAGTGCCTCCGCATCCCCTGGAGCAGGATCCTTGGCAACCTCGGGAGCAGCTGCCTCCGCACGCCGTGGAACAGGTACCCCCGCATCCTCTGGAGCAGGTGCCTTCGCAGGTGCCCATGCAGCCGATGCCTATCTCCGAAGGCTGCTCCGGCTTGGCTTCGAGGGGTTCGTCGCCGGGCGCACCCTGCGCTTGCTGTGCGCGCCTCGCCGCTTCCATCTCCTGCGCATTGAGCGTAAGGGCATTTGCCAACGTCTTGCGGCTCGTCGAGGTGAGCAGCAGAGCCGCCGCTCCTCCAAACCCAAACCGGACTGCGTTGCGTAGGAATTGCCGGCGATCGGTTGCCATTTCTTTGCGAGCCTCTTCCTCCTTCTTTCCGTTCTGCGTCACGCTACTCCTTTCATTCGGCAAGGGTCCAGGACAGTCCGGAGACCTCGCGATTCGATCGAGAAAATTAGGACGGAACAGCATACACCTGTTTGTTCGGCGATGTATGTGATGGATTCTTAGAGCTTAAACGCCGAAAACCTCCGATTTCGACTTTAGCGGCCTGGTCCTCAGCGCTTTCCTGGCTTTCATCGCGGGCTGCCCACCTTCCCGGGTTCCGCCGCGCGGATGCCGAGCAAGCCGGGGGCACACGGAAGGAAAATGGAACTCGACGCTTGCTGCGCACGTAGATTGGATCGGCTGGTATACTCCGTACCAAGAGAAGCATGGCAATGATGCGGAATCGGCAAACGCGCGGATGGTTCCTGATTGCGGCAATCGCAATCGGCATCGCCCTTGTGGCTCTGCTGGCTCTGCACGCCCAGGCCGGCGATTCCGGAAGCCTGGCCGCGATTCTGCCGCTGCTCGTTGTTGCCGTCATCTCGCCTCTCAGCCTGCTGCCGCCGCTGGCATATGCCTACGCGGGCCGCACGCCCGCCGCTCCGGTTCTGCCCGCGCGTTTCCAGCGCCCCCCGCCCTTCCGCCGCGCCTAAATCCCCATCCATCGGTTCATTTCGCCGCCAAAGCAAGTGCTGTGGTGCGCCTTGGACCTTTTGATTGCGATGTTCTTGCCAGCGGTCCGCGAGGGCGCCAATGCATGTCGATGTACTTCAAGTTCTGAGCCTGTTTACCGCCGCGCCGTTTCTGGCAGTTGCGGCGATTCTGGTCTACTACCAGATGCGCCGGACGGCGTGGAAGCGCGATAAGCGTCGAGGAAAGAACAATTTGGGATTCTGTCCGTCTTCCGCAGCGCTGGGGATGGCGTTCCTGGTCTTGCAGGTCTTTCACCGCCCCAGCATGGTCCATGTTGCGGAAGCAAGACTGGTTGAGGACGCGGAGGAGGACGACGAAGGTGACCCGGAAGGCCTGTTCTGGCAACTGAACCGGCAGCTCAAACGAATTCGCCGCGGCGAGCCACTCGACCAGCTGATCTTGCGGCTTTGAGGAAGCGCGGAGTTGACTACGGCCGGTTGGAATTTGCGGTTTCCCACCCTTTCGCAAAAAGCGCGAATGGATGGGCCAGGGAGCCTTTGCGGCGAATAAACCCTGGCCGATGGGGAGACTGAGTTGCATGGGCGGACGGCGCTGTCACATCCGTTCGTAACCCTCACCATTTACACTGATAAACGGAGATTCCTGTGTTTTTCGATAAAGTCCTAACAAAGGTTTTTGGCACCTCGAACGAGCGCATCATCAAGAAGTTGTGGCCGGTTGTTGCCACCATCAACGATCTCGAGCCGTCCATCAAGCAGCTCAGCGACGAAGGATTGCGGGCAAAAACCGTCGAGTTCCGGGCGCGCCTTGCCGCCAAAGTCGAGGGCATTACCGATGCCGGCGAACTGAAGGCTGCCGAGCATGCGGCCTTGGACGAACTGCTGCCCGAAGCCTTTGCCGTGGTCCGGGAGGCCGGCTGGCGCGCGGTGCAAATGCGTCATTTCGACGTGCAGTTGATCGGCGGCATGGTGCTGCACCAGGGCAAGATCGCCGAAATGAAGACCGGCGAAGGCAAAACCCTGGTGGCCACGCTGGCCTGCTACCTGAACGCGCTGGTCGGGCACGGCGTGCACGTGGTCACGGTAAACGACTACCTGGCCAAGCGCGATGCCGAGTGGATGGGCAAGATCTACGAGTTCCTCGGCTTGTCCGTGGGCGTCATCGTCCACGACCTAGACGATGCCGAGCGCCGCGCGGCTTACGCCGCCGACATCACCTACGGCACCAACAACGAATTCGGCTTCGACTACCTGCGCGACAACATGAAATTCGAGATAAAAGACTGCGTGCAGCGCGGTCACTACTTCGCCATTGTCGACGAAGTGGACTCGATCCTCATCGACGAAGCGCGGACGCCGCTGATCATCTCCGGCCCGACCGACCAGACCACCGACAAATACGCCCGTGTGCGCAAGTTCATTCCAGACCTGGTGCAGGGCGAGGAGGTCGAGTTCATCGATCACAAGCGCCAGGCAGAGTTGGGGATCCAACTGGCCGAAGGCGAAAAGTATTTTTCCGGCGACTACATCGTAGACGAAAAACAGCGCACCATCGGCGTGACCGACGAGGGCTGGATCACGATCGAGAAGAAGCTGGGCATCGACAACATTGCCGACGCCGAGAACTGGGAACTCAAGCATTACGTCGAGACCGCCATCAAGGCCCACGCGCTCTACAAGAAGGACGTGGACTACGTGGTGAAGGACGGTGAGGTGATCATCGTGGACACCTTTACCGGCCGCCTGATGCCCGGCCGCCGCTGGTCCGACGGCCTGCACCAGTCCATCGAGGCCAAGGAAGGCGTCAACATCCGCAAGGAAGACCAGACGCTGGCCACCATCACCTTTCAGAACTACTTCCGCCTCTACAAGAAGCTGAGCGGCATGACCGGCACGGCCGAGACCGAGGCCGCCGAATTCGAAAAGATCTACAAGCTGGAAATCGTCGTCATTCCCACCAACCGGCCGATGCTGCGGCTTGAGAATCCCGACGTTGTCTACCGCACCGAAAAGGAAAAGTACACGGCGGTAGCCGAAGACATCGCCATCCTGCACGAGAAGAAGCAGCCGGTGCTGGTGGGCACGGTTTCCATCGAAAAGTCCGAGCGGCTCTCGGCGATCTTGCAGCGCAAGGGTGTGCGCCACGTGGTCCTGAACGCCAAGTTCCACGAGCGCGAAGCGGAGATCGTGGCCCAGGCCGGACGGCTCGGCATGGTCACCATCTCCACCAACATGGCCGGCCGCGGAACCGATATTCTCCTCGGCGGCAATCCCGAATTCATGGCCCGCCAGGAGTTGGTAAAGAAGAGCCGGGCGCGGGCCATCAGTGTGGCCGAAGGGGCCATCAATCCCATGGCGCCGGCGGGCTTCCTGCGCTTCTACTACCAGGGCCAGGAGTTCGAGGTTGGAGAGGCGGAATGGGCCGAGGCCTTCAAGGGGCACGCCGAGGCCGCGCAAGAAAATCACGGAAAGGTGATCGAAGCCGGCGGGCTCTTCATCCTGGGCACCGAGCGCCACGAGTCGCGGCGCATCGACAACCAGTTGCGCGGGCGCGCCGGCCGTCAGGGCGATCCCGGCGAATCGCGCTTCTATCTTTCCCTCGAAGACGATCTGATGCGCATCTTCGCCAAGCAGTGGGTCAGCACGCTGCTGGAGCGCCTGGGCATGGAAGAGGGCATGCCCATCGAGTCGAAGATGATCTCCAACCGCATTGAAGGCGCGCAAAAGGCGGTCGAATCGCAGAACTTCGAGTCGCGCAAACATCTGCTGGAATACGACGATGTGATGAACAAGCAGCGCGAGGCGGTCTACGGACTGCGCCGCCAGTTGCTGGAAGGCGTTGACCAGCGCGAATTGATCCTCGAGGACTACGTCGGCGGCATCCTGAGCAGCCTGCTCGACGAGTTCGCGGGCGAGAAGCTGCATCCCGATCAGTGGAACCTGAAGGGGTTGGACGAAAAACTGGTCGATCATTTCGGCTTGAGCATGGCGGCCGCTGGCATCAAGCCGTTGCAACTGCACCGCCATGAGCTGGGCGAGGCCATCTTCGACAAGCTGAAGCAGGACTACGAGGCCAAGGAGAAGATCCTCGGCGCACCGACCATGCGCTATCACGAACGGATGGTGATGCTGAGCGTCATCGACGGCCTGTGGAAAGACCACCTGCTCTCGATGGACCATTTGAAGGAAGGCATCAGTCTGCGCGGCTACGCGCAACGTGACCCGCTGGTGGAATACAAGCGCGAGTCCTTCGACATGTTCGAAGCGATCATGCTCAAGTTCCAGGAGGACACGGTTCGCTTCCTGTTCCGGATGCAAATCCTGGGGCCCGATGGGCAGCCGGTGAACGCGGCTCCCGAAGTGCGCCGCGAGGTTCCCAAGGCGCCCCCGGTGGCCAGCGCAGCGCACCCTCTGACGCTGGATGCCGAGCCACAGGAGTTCGCTGTCAACACGCGCCAGCCCTCCACGACGATCGATGCGCTGGAGAAGGAGTTCCATCGCAGGAAGCAGCGCGACCTGGCGGCAGCCAGCATGGCCGGCGCGGGCGACGCCAGCCAGCCGGCACAGCGGCGCACCGGCGAAAAGGTGGGCCGCAACGACCCATGTCCTTGCGGCAGTGGCAAGAAGTACAAGAAGTGCCACGGCACTGAGAAGTAGCGGTGCAACCAGCGGTGCCGCGATTCCTGGGGGCCCAGGTCTCGATTCTGAGACCTGGGAAACCACGGACCCCGACAGGCCTGGTTCAAACTGCGCTTACCTGCAGTCCTAGAGCATTTTCACGGATGGCGTAAGGAAGCTCCGTGTCCCATCCATTTCACGTTCTTTGTGAAATGGGTGGGGCACATCGAAATCAACCCTACAGGAACTGTGAAAAAGCGCTAAAAAATCCTCACACGGGTCCCCGGCCGGGACAGTTCATTCCTCAGACCGGCCAAAGGGCCACAATGCGCGAAGCAGGCCGCCCTTTTCCCGGCTCTTGGGCACTCCGCAGGCTCTTCGCGCCATCGTCCGAATGCTCCTGGAGATGGGGGAGTCTTCCAGCGCGATCGGTGTGGGCGTGTTCTGCGTCCGCCGGGCGGTGGCATAGTCGTCGGGAATCTTCCAATCGGCTGGCCGGGTCAGGGCTTTGGCAATCCTCTTATCGTCGAAGCCCAAGGCATGGGGGATGAACCGGTTGAGTACGATCTGGAGTTTGGAGCCGCGGGCGGAAAAAAACTGCGTGATCATGCGATTGGCATTGCGCAGTTCGGAGACGCCAATCTGCGTGATCAAGTACAGATTAGCGGATTCCTCAAAGAGCGCCGTGCCGCGCAAATCCAGTCTCGATCCGGCATCCACCACCACGAAATCGAAGTTCTGGCGGGCCACGGTTAACAGCTTGTCGATGGCTTCGTGGGGGGCCGCTGTCCGGGGAAATTCGCCGGGAGCAGCCAGAACGGCCAATCCCGAGCTGTGCCTGGCCAGAAGCGAAGACAGAAAGCTGGCATCCAACCGGCTGTAGTCTTGAAATGCACTGGTTGTCGAATACTCTGTCACCATCCCCAGGTTGAGCGCCGCGTCTCCCAGAGGCAAGCCAAGGTCAATCAGCAGAGTGCTTTGACCCGACTCCTGGGCCAGCGACACGGCAAAATTGGAGGAAACCGTCGTGACCCCGCAGCCGCCCTTTGAGCCCAGAAATACGAAGAGCTTTCTGGCTGGACGCTTGGCGTTGCTTGTTCCCGGAACGCGAATGGAGACACGGGCCAGCGCTTCGGCAATCTCGGAAGAAACCAGGGGCAGGGTGAGGAATTCGCGCGCCCCGGCGCGCATGCACTTCAGCGCAAGTTCGAGATCGGCCAGGGCCGAATAGACCATGACCGTCGCCGAACCCGTGGCGAAGATGGCTTCCACAATTTCGAGAGCATATTTGGGGTTGCTGTCCAGGTCGATGACGACTACGTCGTAATGCTGCTCCAGCATCTGAGGCAACACGTCGAGGTCGGGAGGAAATCCGGCAAACTCCCGGATGGTTCCACCGGGGAAGGCCGCCAGCGCACGCGCTACCTCTTTGCGCCGCACCTCGTTGGGGCCGATGAGCGCAATGGACAGACCGCCAGCGCCGGGGGCGTCAGGATTCTTGGACATGGCCGCCATAGCATATCTGCTGCTCCCACTAGCCTGCTGCACTGCCCAGTTTAACCTGTGGCCGATGAATTGACCGAGCCCTTTCTCAAAAGTTCGAGAACCGGTGTAATGAGAATCAACTCATGCGCTCTGCCGGCCCAGTTCCCGGACGATGCTCGCCGGGTGGCAACGGGAGGGGGCGAGGGGGAGAAAAGTCCTCCCACCTCGCCCGAAAGGCCGCTATGGTTGGTGGTGCGTCCGATGTTCATCCTCGGCTCTTTGCAGAGGCCGGGCTACAGCGGTTCCATATTTGCCGTACCCCGAAACCGCCGCTCTCAAAAGGCATTCTTATTAAAAAATGACCCCTTGAACGATGCCGGAAAAGGCAGATGAATTGTAGAACCGCGCTAAAGAGTGGCTCCTAGCTGAAACAGGATCCCCGGCCGCCGGGTTCTGCCGCCGGGACAAGAGTCAGAAGCCACTCCGCCCTAAGACACGCGGGTAACACTGGATGAGAAGATGGCCTAGTGGGCCAGCACGAAATTGACGTCCACCTTCACCTTGGACGAGGCAGGGGCGGCTTCGAATACCCATTTGCGCACCGCATCCTCGGCGGCTGGCGCCAGAATCAAGTTGCCTCCCACCGATTTCGCATCGCTCACCTTGCCGTTGGGCTCGACGGTTGCCTGGATGTTCACCACTCCCTCGATCTTCATGCGCTTGGCGATATCCGGATAGATAGGGGCGACCCTCGATTTGACGCTGCGTTCATCTGCCGCTCCGGCAGGCATCGCCAGGGTTACTACCAGTGCCAACGCAGCCGCTTGAAAAGCTCTCACAGCGGTCAATCTCATGCCACTCTTTGCAAAAATACTCTGGTTCATAGGCCCTCCTCGACTCCTGGAACAACTTGATTGCCCTATCGACCCGGGAGCGGTGGAAGTTTATAGATTTTTAATGCTTTATGACCGAAGTAATGTGAGGTAAGTACCCAAAGGGGCACTTGGAGGCAAAATGAAAAAAGGAATTTGCACAAAAGTCTCTTTTCGAGGCCCGCCCAGGGCCGCCTCTGCTTGGTTCCGGCGGCTCAGGCAGCGCCGCTGGCCGTAGTGGCGGAAAAAGTCAGATCTTCGGCGGCGGAATTGTTCTGCTCACGCCAGAGGTCGAAGAGGCGTCCGTAGCTGAGGGGGATGTCCTGGGCCGGGTCAATGCCCAGGTGGGAGCCGCGCGGGCTCTTTTCCCCGCTTCAGGCAAGAGTCCCATTTTCCGTCCGGCGCGGGCTTCTTCGTTCGCGGCGCTTCTGAACTGGCCAGGCACAAAGGCCTTGAAGCCAAGCGGCTTCTCCCTCGGGCGGGATCCATGATGGAGGAAATTCGTCGTGCCTGCAAAAAAATCGCCGTGCGATCTCTAGATCCCGAGAGCGCATGCCAGATACCTGGCTCACCTCTTATTGCCGCATGGAGAAGGTAACGCCCACCCTGACCTTGACTATTCCGTTCCCAGGCTCGAACGTCCATTTGCGCACTGCATCCTCGGCGGCGGGAATCAGAATGGCGCTGCCACTCAGCGCCTTCACGTCCTTCACCTTACCGTCCGCGTCCACAGTGGCCTCCACTTGAACGACGCCTTCTACTCCCATGCGCCTGGCGGCAGTGGGGTAGATCACTGGAGCCTTAGTCCTCACGGCGCGGTCTTCGTCGGCCCTAGCCGGCAAAGTCAACGCTAACGTCACGGCCAGCGTCATCGCCGCCGCTTGAATCATCCTCGACGCTGCCCGGCCAAATATATATCGGCCCTTTTCATAGGGACTCATCTTCTAGAACCTCCAGGCAGTTCGCAAGCTGCTCGTTTGGCCTATCGACCCCACGCGAGTTTGCGTTCAATCCAGCCCATGAATTTTCGATGAATCCGTTCAGGCAACGCAGTGCAGGAATCCGGGGCTGTCCGAAATCGAACTTGCTACTTGCCCCGGCCGCCTGCCGCGGCGGAAAAAGTCAGATCTTCGGCGGTGGAATTGTTCTGCTCACGCCAGAGGTCGAAGAGGCGTCCGTAGCTGAGGGTGATGTACTGGGCCGCTTCGATGCCCAGGCGCGTGGCGGCGCGGTCGATCCATTCGGCGGAACCTTCCAGCTCGGCATAGTCTCCGATGGGGGTCTCGTCCACCACGCAGTGGCCCTCGCCGTCGCTCCACTCGGTGCGCCACTTCTCATAGCAGAAGGCGGCTACCAGACCGAGCGAAAGAAAGACCTGGGCCAAAGCTTCGCCGTCCGCAACCTCGGTTTCGGTCTCGATGCGGTGCTTGTGCCGGTCCTCGCCGGGGCCAACGTCGGGCAGGCGCTTGTGGGTCAGAATGCAGCGGCCGGCATATTCGCGGATGCGCAGGATCTCGGTGCGCGCCCGCATCGCCCGGTCGGGTGTGTCGTACAAAACATTGCTCTCGAAGGCGCGCGGTGTCTGCACGCTGAAGCCCGCGGCTTGCAGGCGCTGGGTCAGCCCAGTCAGGTCGTCCACGCGGAATTTGATCTCGGTTTCGATAGGCATCGGTTTCAGTGAGTATACGGCAGGGGCGGCTTGCAAACGGGGCCCCGAACGTACTTCATGTTCAGTTCGGGGTAGTGAGCGAAGAATCTGCATTTCTTCCACGCTGATTTCCGAAGCGGACTTAAGAGACATCCCTTAGCGCTTGCTGCCCCAACCAGCATGATCCCCGCCGTTGCCGTAGGTCACCGTGAGCCCGTGATGGCTTGCCCACTCGGTGGCGGCGGCGCGCAGCTTTTCATTCCCGCTGTTCAGCAGCGTCTCGGCCATGTCGGAGTCGCCGGCCTTGTCCAGCGCTTCGATCAAGGCATCCTCCGAGCCGGGTTCGCCGCGCTCCACAAAGAAAGAGCTGGCTCCGGCAATGACTTCCGCGTTATGCGCCCTGAGCGCCGCCAGCAGGGCATTCACCGCCTGCGGTGTGCCGATCTGTGCCAAGGCTTCGGCGGCGGCCTTTTGCACTACGGACTGCGTGCTTCCCAGAGCGGCAATCAGCGGGTCCACTGCGCTGGGATCCTTGATCTCGCCCAAGGCCCTGAACGCATAGTAGCGTGCCTGGTCGTCTGCGTCGTTCAAAGCGGCGATCAAGGGCGGCACGGCGCGGCGGTCCTTGATTGCGCCCAGAGCCTTGGCGGCCAGCTCACGCATCTCCGGGTCCTTATCCCGCAGCGCGGCGATCAGGGGCTCGACGGCGGGCGCGCCAGTCTTGCCCAGAGCGCGTCCAGCGTCCGCGCGGAACGAGCGGTCCGCGTCCTTGAGAGCGGCCATCAACGGCTCGACGGCAGGGGCGCCGAGATTGCCCAGCGCCTCTTCCAGCTTCTCTTCGACCCCTGAAACCTGCCCCGCGGCGGCCTTCAGCGCGTCCATTAGGGGTTTCAGCGCGCGCGGGTCCTTGATCTGCCCCAGGGCCTTCGCGGCGCTCCCGCGTACGGGCCATTCCGGATCTCTGAGGGCGGCGATGAGCGGCTCAACCGCATCGGATGCCAGCATCTCGCCCAGAGCCTCGGCCGCTCTGGTGCGGACGTCGGCGTTCTTATCGCGCAGAGCCGCCAGCAGCGGTTGGGCTGCGCCGGGGGGCTTGATCTGCCCCAGGGATTTGGCCGCACTGGCGCGCACCGCGTCGTCCGGGTCGTTCAGGGCGGCGATCAGCGCCTGGCCCGCGCGCGGGTCGGCAATTTGGCCCAAAGCCGCGCAGCCGCTAGCCCGGACTGCGGGTTCGGGGTCGTTCAGGGCGGCAATGAGCGGCTCGACGGCGCGGCGGCTGCGGATTTGGCCCAGGAACTCGGCAGCCTGCTGGCGGATGGTGGGGCTTCCGTCTTTCAGGTCGCCGATCACATGGCTCACGTGACGTTCATCCCAGGAGAAAAACAGCAAGGGCGCGAGCAGGACGAAAACCGCCAGCACGGCCAGGAGGGCGAAAACGACTTTCCAATAGCGGAGGACCCAAGGGCGGCGGGCGGAAAACGGATCCATACAGCCTCCTCCAGGACGGCGTCAGGGCGGGCGCGGCCGATTCTCCGCAGCCCCCGAAGCACGCAGGTCCCTGAATCGAAAACAATGGAAATTCCGCATCCACTATAGCGCCGAATGGGGCTCGGCGGTGTGCCAACCGGCAGCGCGGCAGGGCATTCGCCTTTGAAAAGGGCAGGTTGTTTTGAAAGGCACGGCTTTAGCCGTGCCGATCACGGGGCCAATCTTGCCAGCTTTAGCCGCCGAAGGACATTTTGAATGCATCCGAAACCATCCCTCAGGGGCTTCCTGGTTGTTTTCCGGCACGGCGAAAGCCGCGCCCTTTCAAAACATGGGATTCTTCCAAATGCGATTGCCTGGGTGGCGCAGCCGTCTCGGGCCGCTACTTGCTGCCCCAGGACGCGCCTTTCCCGCCGGGCATGTAGGTGATGGTGTAGCCGTTCTTCGACGCCCAGTCGTTGGCCGCGTCGTGGAGCTTGGTATTGCCGCAGTTGAGCATGTCCTCGGCCAGGCCGGTGCTGCCGGTCTGCTGCAACGCCTCGATCAGCGTGTCTTCCGAACCCTTCTCGCCCTTGCGGACAAAGAACGAGCTGTCGAGGGCGATCAAGGTCCAGTTGTGCGCGTGAAACTCGCCCATCAGAAAATCGGCGGCGCCGCGATCGTCGATCTGCCCCAGCGCCTGGCCGGCGGCGCGCACCACGTCGCTGTTCGGGTCCTTCATCAGGCCGATCAGCGGCTGCACGGCCCGCGCATCGTTCAGCTCGCCCAGCGCACTGGCCGCAGCGCTGCGCAATTGGTCGTCCAGCCCTTGCAGAGTGTCGATCAGCGGCTGCACGGCGCGCGAGTCGTTGGTGTCGCCCAGGATTCGGGCCGCCTCGCGGCGCAGATCGACGTCCTGGCCCTTCAAAAGAGCCAGCAGCGGCTCTACCGCGGGCGCGCCCATCTTGCCCAAAGCCATGCGCGCGCCGTATATGAGGCCGGAGTCGGGGTCCTTCAGGCCGGCAATGAGCGGCGGGATGGTGCGCGGATCCTTGATCTCGCCCAGCGCTCCGGCGATCGCCTCCTGGGGGCTGCCCATGGTCTTGCCAAGCGCGTTCATCAGCGGATCGACGGCGCGCGGATCCTTGATCTTGCCCAGAGCCGTAGCCGCGTTGGCGGCCACCTCTGGAGCATTGTCGTTCAGGGCCTCGATGAGCGGCTGCACGGCTCGCCCGCTTTTGTGCCGGCCCAGCTCCAGGGCGGCATGCGCGCGAACGGACGAGTCGGCATCCTTCAGTTTGGCGAGCTGCTTGCCCGTCTGCACATAATTCCAGGCGGCGAATCCGCCCCAGACGATCAGGCCCCAGAACACAAAGCCTGCCACAATATCCCGCCACATGCCGAGCCGGTAGCTGCCGAACAACGGTGTACTCATGACCTCTCCTTGCGCTGGGAAGAAGCTGCTGCGCGGCATGTCTAACCCGGGGAGCGGAAGCGGCGCCGCGAGGCTCAACTATACCCAAGAACGGTACGCAGAGGGAATCGAAAACGGAAGCGATCGGTTGTGAATGAGGCCTGACCTGCATGCCTCACGGCCAGATTGACGCTCTGTGGCGCCGGCCTTCTGGTCGGCTGCACTGGTGGCGTCGTCGCCGCCGGAGCAAATCCATACGGCTTCCGCGCGCCACGACAGAGCAGGCGGCATCCGGCGTGGGTCGGGAAAGCCACGCTACATCCGGCCAGGAGGCCAGCGCTACAAATTCGATGACGCACATTGGGAGAGATGAGGACTATCCCCTTGGATGCCTGTAACAGGCGACAATAGAGATGTGAAGACTTTGCGATTGGCCGTGGACGCGGCTCATCTTGAAAGCGCCGAGGCGCAAGAGGCGATCGGGCGCGCGGCGGAAATTCTGCGTGCCGGGGGCCTGGTGGCGTTTCCCACGGAGACGGTTTACGGCCTGGGTGCGAATGCCCTGGACGCAGGCGCGGTGGCGCGCATCTTTGCCGCCAAGCAGCGGCCGGCCTGGGACCCGGTGATTGTGCACGTTGCCGAAGAAGCCATGCTCGACGGCCTGGTTACCGCCATTCCCGAGGCGGCGCGCAAGCTGATGGCGGCCTTCTGGCCCGGACCCCTGACGCTGCTGTTGCCGCGCACCTCGACGGTGCCCGATGCGGTGACCGCGGGCCGTCCGCTGGTGGGGGCGCGGATGCCCTCCCATCCGGTGGCCTTGGAGCTGATTCGCCGCGCCGGAGTGCCGGTGGCCGCGCCCAGCGCCAATACCTTTGGCCACACCAGCCCCACCACCGCCGCGCACGTACTGGAAGATCTCGACGGCCGCATTGATGCCATTCTGGACGCTGGTCCCGCGGAGCATGGCGTCGAGTCCACGGTACTCGATCCCTGCCAGAGCCCGATGGTGATCTACCGCCCCGGCGCGGTCACTGCTGTCCAGATTCGAGACACTGCTGGAGCGGTAGAAGTCTTTCGCCGGGCCGGGCCGCTGGAAGAGACGCCCAGGGAGGCTCTGCCTTCGCCCGGTGTGGGGCTGCGCCACTACGCGCCCAAGGCCAGGCTGCTGTTGGTGGAGGCGCCGCTGGCCGAACTCGGCGTCAAGCTGGCGGATGCAGCGGATTCTCTGAAATACGACCGGGTTGGCGTCATGCTGCCCGCCGAGGTTTCCGCGCCGGCAGGCGTGGTGGCTGTGTTTGCCTGGGGCCGATGGCCGGCTCCCGAAGAGCTGGCGCAAAACCTCTACGCCGGCCTGCGTGCGCTCGATGCCCAGGGCTGCACGGCGATTCTCTGCCCGGTGCCGCCCAGCCAAGGCATCGGCGCAGCCATCCGCGACCGCCTGCGCAAGGCCGCGCGGAGTGAAGGAACAGGGAATAGGAAATAGGAAACAGGGATCAGGCTACCGGCTTGCGCATCCTGCGCCCCCAAAAAATGTTCCGCGCCCCATCCTTTGGGCGGACTTTGCGGAAAGGGTGGGAAAGCAAGGACCCGCATTTTGGCCGTGCCGCGCATTCCCTGTTTCCCGATCACCGCCCGGTATCTCCCAGCTTGTACATGTACTTGATCGCCGATTTGTAGATCAGTGCCTTGGCTTTGCCACGCACCTTCAGGGAATTGCGGTCGTACCACTCGATGCAGCCTTCGATCCTCTCGCCGTCTTCGAGAACGATCACCATGGGGGTTTGTGCTTGGATCTGCTTTTGCAGGTAGAAGAGCTCGGCCTGGCGCTGCGCGTTCTCTTCTTCAGCGGCGTGCGAGGTCAGTTGGATGGCCATCGCCGCCGGCCCGTGCTTTTTCGCGCGCGGTAGCGGCCGGTCGGCCGTCGCGCCTTTTCCGTTGCTTGCCGCGGGGAGATTTGCCTGGTCGCCCATGGGGGAAAAGTCCTCACTTCTGAGAATCAAGGTACTCGCATGAATCAAGCACAAGCCAGAAACGAGAGAAGAAACTACTCGTCTGGGCGCTTTCAACCCGGGATTGCGCCACGCTGGTTTGAAACCAAATCGAAATAAAACACTGCTCGCCGAAACCGGGAAGACTGTGTCCACAAGGCAAACAGGCCGGGGAAGGCCTCTTCGGCACAAGTTTCCGATCCAGGGCAGAAATCGATTATACCCAGTGAAATGCTCGATAACCCGCTTCGGTTGGTTTTTGTTGCGGCGGGTTCAATTCCGGTCCAGACTGACCGCCATGGCGTCCAACGAGAGCGAGCGTAGCAGGTTGCGGCGCATGCCCTGCTCCACCTGCACCAGCGCGCGGGCCGCGCCGTCGATCCAGTCCACGCTGAGTCCCTCCGCCATGCGCCCCAACTCCGCGCCCAGATCCAGGTTGCGCACCAGTTGCGGTGTTCCTGCAATCACCAGCAGCAGGTCCTCGACCAGGCTGCCCAAGGCGCGCAACAGATTGATGGTTTTCTCCTGGCCGTCGGCGCCGGCGCGGTAACTCTCGGTGGCGTGAAAGAGCTGCGAATAATCCGGCTCGCGCAGGGCGGTGCGCAGCAGAATCAGCGCATCCTGGCGGCTGGCCAGATAGACGCCAAGGTCCATGGTGAGCGCGCGGCCCACGGCGCCCTCGGCCAGGCGCGCGGCCAAGGCGCGGTCGGTGGCTTTCAGCTCGGGCCGGCGCAGGGCCAGCAGCGACTCCAGGTCCGAAGCGGGCAGCGCGCCCAGCCGGTGGACTACGGCCCGTGAGCGAATGGTCGGCAGCAGTTCCTGCGGATTCTCAGTGAGCAGAATCAGTGATGTGTGTTCCGGCGGTTCTTCGAGCAGTTTGAGCAGGCTGTTGGCCGCCTCCTTCATGAATGCCGAGGAGGTGAAGATGGTGAATGTGCGCTTCGATTCGATGGGCGGGCGATAGTTGGCCACGTGAATCACCTGCCGCACCTGGCCCAGCTTGATGAGCAGTTGCGGCGGGTCGGGCGGCACGATGAGCACGTCGGGGTGGGTCTGGATGAGGATCCGGGTCTCGCGCTTGTCTACGTCGCGCATCTCCTCGCGGGCGGCCGCGGCTTCGGCTACGCGCTCTTCCAGGTTGCTGGCATCGGCGATGCGGGTGCAATTCGAGCATGTGCCGCAGAAGTCGGGCAGCCCGTCGCTCTCGGTGGGGTGCAGGCAGTTCACTGCCTTGGCCAGCATCAGCGCCAAAGTGTATTTTCCCGCGCCGCGCGGCCCGGCCAGAATCAACGACTGCGGAAAGCGCTGCGCACCGATGCTCTCCCGCAGCCGGGTCACTGTCGCCGAATTACCAAGAAAATCCTGAAAGCCCACGTTTCGAGTCTAGAGCATTCCTGGGCTTCGGTGGCGCAGGGGATTTCCACGGTTTGGAACGTCAGAGTCGGACTTCCGAGCCTTCGCTTGGAAAAGTGTCAATGTCACTTGACATCAAGAGGCGATAGATGTAATGTTTACTTGTCATATTGTAAAGGAGACCAACCATGCTCTGCAAAGCAACCAACCCCGCTCAACGCCGCTTCTTCGCGCGCTTCACCGTCGCCATGCTGGCTTACGTGCTGTTTCTGCTTCCGGTGGTCTGGGGGTTTGTGCATTTTCGGCCAACGGGCGTGCTGGCGTATGTGCTTGCGGTGCTTCCGGCGCTTCCCATCGTCGCCATGCTGGTGGTGATCGGCTTGTATCTGGCTGAAGAGAAGGATGAGTTTGTGCGCAACCTTCAGATACAGGCGCTGCTCGGCGGCATCGGGGGGATTCTGGCGGTCGTCAGCGTCTGGGGGTTACTGGAAGACTTCGCCCATGCTCCCCGGCTCGATCTTTTCATGGCCTACCCGCTCTTCTGGGTCTTCGTAGGCATCTCCACCGCAGTGGTCAGGATGAGGTACAGATGAAAAACCGCCTTCGTGTGCTGCGTGCCGAGCGGAACTGGTCTCAGGCCGATCTTGCCCAGCGGCTTGAGGTCTCGCGGCAATCGGTCAACGCCATCGAGACGGGCAAGTTCGACCCCAGCCTGCCGCTGGCTTTCAAACTCGCCCGCCTCTTTGAAACCACCATCGAGGACCTCTTCATCGACGAGGGTTAGCGCCCCACATCCTGCCGCGCGGCGAGCGTGGTGTATCCTCGGGTGGAGGAAGAACTGCCCCGCGCGGCGCTTCCAAATCAGTTACTGGAGCGAGTAACTCGAATGATGCTGAAATCGCTGACCGCCATGGTCGCGCTTGGAGTTTCTGCCGCCACTTATGCGCAGGTCCCTGCCGTGCCCCTCCAGTTACCCGGCAAGGGGCTGTCCCAGCACGACTTTCTCTACGCGGGTGAGTCGCACGACCGCAGGATCTTCGTCGTGCGCCAGGGCAAGGTGGCCTGGAGCTACGACGACCCGGCGGGCAAGGGCGAGATCAGCGACGCCGTGATGCTGTCGAATGGCAATATACTTTTCGCGCACCAGTTCGGAGTCACCTTGATTACGCCCGACAAAAAGGTGCTGTGGAATTACGAACCGCCCCCGGGGCACGAGGTGCATACCGCCGTGCCTATCGGCAAGGAGCGCGTGCTCTACATCCAGAACGGCGACCCGGCTCTGCTGCGCATGGTGAATATCGTCACCGGCGCGACGGAAAAGGAACTGGTGCTCAAGACCAAACAGCCGTCCAGCACCCACGGGCAGTTCCGGCACATGCGGCTCACCAGCCAGGGCACGCTGCTGGTGGCGCACATGGACCTGAACAAGGTGGTCGAGTACGACGCCAACGGCAACGAGCTGTGGTCGTTTCCAGGCAAAGGCATCTGGGGCGTGGAGCCGCTGAAGAACGGCAATGTCTTGATCACCGATGGAATGGGCGTGCGCGAGGTGACCCGGCGCGGCGACGCGGTGTGGAACTGGAGCCCGGCGGATTCGCCCGAGTACAAATTCGGTTCCTTGCAAAATGCGTGGCGGCTGGCCAACGGCAACACGGTCATCAATAGCTGGCTGAACGAGTGGAGCATGGACCCCAAGGAGATGGTGGGCAGCGTACAGGCCATCGAAGTGACGCTGGCAAAGCAGGTGGTGTGGGCGCTTTCGTCCTGGACGGAGCCCGCCAGGCTGGGGCCGGCAACGACGATGCAGTTCCTGGACGAGCCCGCGGTGCCCGAAGATGCGCACTTCGGGGAGTTCAAGTAGATCGATCGGGGGGAGTGCACCGGCTTCCCACCCATCTCACAAAGAACGTGAAATGGATGGGGCGCGGAACTTCCTTACGCCATCGGTGAAAAGGCTCTAGCTTTCCGTGTTCCCCATGCGCGCCACGCTGAACTGCGCCCCGGCAAACAGGATCAGTCCGGACGTATACGCCCAGAAGATCAGCCCGACGGATACGTAAAATGCGCCGTAGAGATCTTGCAGGTGCAGGTGAGGGAGCAGCCCCATAAAGAGATACTTGGCCACCAGCCAGATCACTCCCGTAATCACCGCGGTGCGCATGACCGGCCGCCACGGAACCTTGCGGTTGGGCAGCAGCCAATAAATCGAGAAGAAGAACAGGATTGAAGCTACGCCCGTGGAAGCCGCCAGCACCAGAAAATTGAGCCCAGCGAAGACAAAGTTGTCCGTGTGCCCGAAGAAGACGCCGGTCAATAGGGTGCGCACCACGGCATTCAGGACAATACTGGCCATGCCCAGGATCACCATCAGAATCGCCAGCCCAAAAGCAACCACCTGGTTGGCCAGGTAGTTGCGACTCTTGACCACGCCCCAGGCCTGGTTGAGGGCCACTTCGAGGGGGAGAAAGATACCTGTGCAGGCAACCAGAATCATGATCAGGGAGAAGACCTGCACGCCCTGCCTGGAGGCTGCCCCGGCCAGGTTGGCGGCCACAAAGCCCTGGTTCGAGGGCATGAAATAGCGCACCATCTCGGTTACCGTGCTCACCATCGTGGGCGAGTGAAAGACCGACGACGCCAGCGTGTAGAGCAGCACAATGAACGGGATGAAGGAGAGAATGGCGTTGGCCGCCACGCTGAAAGCGAAGGTGTGCACCTCGCTGTCCAGCAGGTAGCTGATCAGCGCCGTGCCATCTTTGCGCCAGCGGTACCACTTGGACTTCTTGGCCGGTTCCGGCACATCGACCGCCCTGGGAGACTCGACCGGCGGCAGGTTTTGATCTTCTGAATCTGAAAACTGAACCACGTTTCCCCTTCTCTTGCACTGGAAATACTCGCCGCCGGGTTGCGCTATAGCATTTTCGGAATTGGTGTAGACCGAAAGCACGTACTCAAGTGGCTTTTTTTCAAAGAATAAGCCACCTTGCACGCCCTTCAAAAAGTCTACGTGTATTCCGAAAATGCTCTAAGCGCGCAGCCGCCAGAGGCGTTCGCTTCTTCAAGGATAGCTGCTTCGGGCTGGGGGCGCTTTGATCAGGCGCGGGAACGGGGCGGGGCCTGTGCGCCGTCCCTCCGGGACTCCGGATGGATTGTTGGTATTCCCGGACCCCACGCTGAAGCGCGGGGCTAACAACCGCTGCGCCTGTGGCGCGGGCGACGAGCGGCTGCCGGCTTGGAGTGCTTCTGCAATGGCTCTTTGAGGGGCACCAACCCTATCAGCCTGTTGCGAAAGTCGAAAATGCCGAAAAACCGTCCCGCAGGGGCTGAAGCCCATCCTTTATTATCAGCATCTTGCGGCACGACTAAAGTCGTGCCCTGTTACAAAGCTCGGTCCGTCAGGAGTTTTTCCGCATCCTCTAAAGTCGTGCCCTTTCAAAATCCGACTTCCGCCACAGGCAGCCAAATCCTTCGGCGGTGGGATACCTACTCGGCGTGAAAGACGACATCGAAGAGCAGCAGGCTGACGGTGGTGAAGATGATGTCGTATCCCAGCAGCAGCTTGATCCACAGCGTAGGGTCGCTTTCGCCGGTCAGGATGGAGGTTGTGGCCTGGACCATGGCCAGTAGCGCCGGAATGAAGATGGGAAAGAGGATCAGCGACAGCAACAGTTCGCGGTTGCGGCTGCGGATGGAGAGGGCGGCAAAGAAGATGCCGTTGCCCACTAGCGCCCAGGTTCCTAGCGGCAAAACCAGCGCCAGCAGCCAGGCCTGCCCGGCGATGTGCAGGTTATAGAAGATCAGGAAGCAGGGCGCCAGAATGATCTGAACCACCGTGACGAAGATGAAGTTCGCGATCACCTTGGCCAGAAAGAGTTCCGCGCCGGGCGAGGGAACCATGCGCTGCGCGTCCAGCACCTGGTGGCGAATTTCCCGCGCCCAGGCCTGGTTGAGCGCGCTGACCGAGGCGAACATAGTGGCCACGCAGAGCACGCCGCCGGCGATCTGCTGCGAAAAGGCGCCGCGCGGGTCGAAAGCGATGGAGAAAAGCACCACCACCAGCAGGGAAAAGAAAAGCATCGAGACGAAGGCGTCCAGGGTGCGCAACTCGATGCGCAGGTCCTTGACCAGATGGGTCCACAGGGCGCGGGGCATCATCGGCGGGCCTCTGGGACCGTGGTCTTGGCCACGTCTTTGGTCAGGTCGGCGGTCTGCGCCTCGGCGGCGCGCAGGTAGTCGTCCGGGCTGAGGATCAGTTGCGTCCCGCGGGTTCCGGCGGAGACGCTGATCTGGTCGAAGAGGATCGCGGTCTCGTCCACAAAGACCGGGTAGGCCTTCTTTGCGCCGAATACGGTGACTCCGCCGCGGATGTAGCCGGTGAGCGGCTGGACGTCTTTGAGCGGGACCATCTCCGCTTTGCGCAGGCCGGCGGCGCGGGCCAGTTTCTTGAAGTCCAGCTCGGCGTCGCCGGGGATCACGGCGAAGACAAAAACTCCCGGCCCGCCGGTAGTGAGCAACGTCTTGAAGACCTGCTCGGCCGGCATGGCGATCTTGCGGGCCACGGTTGTTGCCGACAGGTCCTCGGGATCGACCTCGTACTCGCGAAGTTCGAAGCCGATCTTCAGGTTCTCAAGAAAGCGCGCTCCGTTGGTCTTCATAGGGTCGGACTCCCCGGTTCGAACGAAGCAACCCGCCCGGCGTGCAGCCGCAGCACCCAGTCGGCGATGGGGGCGGCCATCTCCTTCTGGTGTGTGGTAATCACAATCGTCCGGTTGCCTTGGCGGAAGCCGGCCAGCAACTCGACCATCTGGTGGGCGGATTCCACATCCATATTGGAGAACGGCTCGTCGAGCAGAAGCAGCTCGGGCGCCGGCAGCAAGACGCGAGCCAGCGAGGTGCGCTGGCGCATGCCCTGCGAATACTGGCCAAAGGTGCGCGGCAGTTCGGGGTCCAGGCCCACTTGG
>Ga0181529_10001171_pt1 | contig 35398 bp, 25 predicted proteins | sample PEATcosm2014_Bin_36_FD_119763 | JGI IMG/M metagenome (GOLD analysis project Ga0181529, IMG submission 119763) | Peatland microbial communities from MTU Mesocosm Facility, Houghton, MI, USA - PEATcosm2014_Bin10_30_metaG | ecosystem: Environmental > Terrestrial > Soil > Wetlands > Peat | place... | reverse complement strand
TGCTGTTCCAAGGCTTCGAGGGACACAGGCAAAGGGCACCTCCAATCCGAACGTATACATACGTTAGGATTATACCGCCAAAAAAAGAAACCTGCCCAATCCAGCCTTGTACGTCGCGCACCCGTGTCCCCCGGCGCCGGCCGAACGCCGCGCGTTTCCCTGCTATCATTGCAGTTTCCCCCGTGACCTTCCGCGCCCTGGTTCTCTTCGATATCGATGGCACGCTGGTTCGGCGCGCCGGATCGCACCACCGCGACTCCCTGGTGGAAGGCGTCCGCCGCGTCACTGGCCTTGCGTCCACCACCGTCGGCATTCCCGTGCAAGGCATGCTTGATCCCGACATCCTCACCATCATGATGCGCCGCGCCGGCGCTTCGCTCCGCGACATCCGCCAGGCCCTGCCCGAGGTCGAGCGCGCCGCCGAACGGTATTACCTGCGCGTCTGTCCGGAGATTTCCGAAAAGAAGTGTCCCGCCGCCGTCCCCGTGCTCGACCGCCTGACACGCCGCGGCCTGCTGCTCGGTCTGGTCACCGGCAACCTCACGCGCATCGGTTGGCACAAGTTGCGCCGCGCCGGACTGCGCCACTACTTCCACTTCGGCGCGTTCGGCGAAATGGCCGCTACGCGCGGCGGCCTGGCCCGCCTAGCTATCCGCGAGGCCCGCTCCCGCAACTGGATTGCGCGCGGCGCTCCCATCTCGCTCGTTGGCGATTCCCCCAACGACGTGATCGCCGCGCACGGCAACCACATCCGCTCCATCGCCGTCCGCACCGGCATTACCGCGCCCGCCGACCTGGAAGCCGAGCGTCCCGATTTTCTGCTGCGCACCCTGCGCGATCTCCGTCTGCGGATGGTCGAGGAGGGCTGAGCGGTGGCGCGCAAGAAACCGGCCCCGGCGCCCGTCGCTCGAGATCGCACCGGATGGATCGCGCGCGCCGCTCTCTTCGCCGTAGCCCTGGCCGCGTACGCCAATTCCTTCTCCTCCGACCTGGTGCAGGACGCCAAAGCGCTGCTCACGCTCGACGATCGCCTCCGCGCCCTCACCGCCACGAATCTCCGCCTCATCTTCGACAAGACCTATTGGTGGCCCAAAGTGGCCGACGGCCTGTACCGTCCCGTCACCACGCTCTCGTTGCTGTTCAATTACGCCGTACTGGGCAATGGCCAGCAGGCCGCCGGATACCACGCCGTCAATTTTCTGCTGCATGCCGGCAACGTCTGGCTGGTCTATGCCCTGGCGCGCCGCGTTTTTGACGACGCGCGCGCCGCGTTCCTGGCCGCCGCCTTGTGGGCCGTGCATCCAATCGGCACCGAAGCCGTCACCAACATTGCCGGCCGCGCCGACCTGCTGGCCGCCATGGCCGTTCTCGGCGGAGTCCTGCTCTACATCCGCCTTGAGGGCCTGACCGGCTGGAAGATGCGCGCGTCCCTCGCCGCGCTTTTCGTGGTCGCGACCGCCGGCGTCTTCTGCAAGGAAAACGCCGCCGTGCTGCTCGGCCTGATGGCGCTCTGGGACCTCTACCGCGCCGCTCGCCCGCGCCTTGCGGCGTATGGCGCAGTAGCCGCGTCGCTGCTGCTGCTGTGGATGGCGCGGAGTTCCGTTCTCGGACGAATGCCGTCGCCCGAAGTAGTCTACGTGGACAATCCGCTGCGCGCCACCGAATTTCTGATCGCCCGCTGGACCGCCCTCAAAGTGATCGCCCTGGATGTCGGCCTGCTCCTTTGGCCCGCCGGCCTCTCCTGCGACCGTTCCTACCACGCCATTCGGCTGGCGTCGCCCGCGGACTTCGCGGCTTGGATCTCGCTCGCCGTGGTCGCCGCCATTCTCGCGGCCGCCGTCCTGCGCTACCGCCGCGACCGCCTATGGTTCTTCGCCGCCGGTTTCTTCGCCATCGCCCTCCTCCCGACGTCGAATCTGGTAGTCTCCATCGGTTCCATCATGGCCGAGCGCTTCCTCTATCTACCCTCCGTCGCGTTCGCCGTAGCCCTTGTGGCGCTGGTGCAGCGCGCCGCGTCGCGCCGTATCGCGACCATCGCCCTGGCCGCAGTCATCGCGGTCTCGGCCGCGCGCACTTTCGCCCGCAACTTCCAGTGGCACGACAACCTGACGCTCGCCTCGGCCGACGTTGCAACCACGCCTGCCAGCTTCAAGCTGCACGAGATGCTTGCCAAGGCGCTCTACGATCAGGATCCGCGGCACAATCTCGATCGCGCCATCGCCGAGGAGGAACGCGCCTGGGCCATTCTGCAGCCGCTGCCGCCGCGGCTCTCCAACCAGCTCACGCCTTCCTACTTGGGCTTCTACTACCGGTCCAAGGGCGATGACGCCGGCGGCCCGCAAACCGCGCCGGGCCGTGCCTGGTACGAAAGGTCCATCGCCGTTCTGCTGCGCGCGCGGGAGATTTCGCAAGCCTCCGAGGCAGCGTTCGACCAGACGCAGCAGTCGGCCGGCAAGCCTCTCTCCGCCCGCGGCGCGTCGCAGGATCTGTACCTCAACCTGGCCGCCGGCTATCTTGGTCTGGGCCGCTACGGCGAGGCGCGCGAAGCCTGCCGCTACGCCCTGGGACTGGACCCGCGGCGCATTGAAGCCTTCAACGGCATGGCGCTGGCGTGGCTCGGCATGGGCCGTCCCGAGGACGCCGCCATCGCCGCCGAAGAGCGCGGTCTGATGGAAGGCTTCACGCCGGAAACCACCGGCGGCCTCGCCGAGCTCTATCAGAAGGTGCCGGACGGAGCCTGCGCCATCCGCGGAAATCAACTGAACCTGCAATGTCCCGTAGTCGCGCGCGACCTGTGCCGGGCGACCGCGGAGTTACTAGCCGCGCACCGCGAAGCCCGCATGTTCGCGGAAGCCGGCCGCCTCGCCGAGACCGCTGCCAGCGAGTACAGTTGCCGTCCGTAACGCGCTACAGGATCTCGGAGAGGATCTGTCCGACCGGCACCGCGTTCTGCTGGCCATAGGGCGATGAGGAACCCTGCGCCTTCTGCTGTTGTTGCTGTTGTTGAAGCTGCATCTCGGCTGCCTGTTCCATTTGGGCGGCCATTGCCGCCACATGGCGATCCTGACTGGACGGATCGGCCGGAGCGTTAGCGGCGGCCTGGATGACCTTGGCCTTTTCAATGGTCTTCTGCGGATCGGACGGATCGGGAGCGGCGTCCAGTTGGACATCGCCGCCGGTGGCATACATCTGGCCATCCGGCCCGACTGTAAAGGTGTAGGTGGGTCCGCCGAGAGCATACGGTCCCGCGACTTCGAGATGGGCCATCTCGTGCGCGCGCACGTGCCGGTCGGTGGCGCCCAACTTGGCGACCGTCGCCCGCTGTTCGTCGGAAAGCTGAGCCTTACTGCGCAGCGACACCGCCGGCGGGGGTGCCGCGCTGGCACTGGTCCCCGAGGACTGCCCGAAAATTCCTGCAGCCGTCACTATCCTCTCTTATCGGACCGTGAGAGCGGAGTTTGAGGGCGCGCTGCAGCATCTCGGTAAACTGAATGGCTGAGAAAGGAAACATCCGGTATGCGTATGCTCAACCCGCCGCACCCCGGCGAATTCATCCGCGAGGAAATTATCGCTCCCCGAAATCTATCCGTGACCGCGGCCGCCTAGGCGCTGCAAGTATCGCGCCCAACGCTCTCCACCTTGCTCAACGGCAAGGCCGACCTGTCGGGCAATATGGCGCTGAGAACTGAAAAGGCGTTCGGAGTCAAGATGGATACGATGATGCGCATGCAGGCATCCTACGATATCGCCCGAACGCGGAAGCGCGAAAAGGAAATCCACGTCCGCCGCTTCGTCGCCTGACGCACCATCGACCGTAACCGAGAGGCTGTGTTGAAGGCACTGGCGCCCTAGCACGGACAGAAGGCGCTCCACGCCCGCGTCCGGGAATCAGCCGACAAGCCGGTCGTAGTCCGTGTGCGAGCCGATCCAGACCCAGGTCACCGTGTCCCCAGTCAGCGTGCCAAGGGCGCGATAATGGGCTCCCACCCGAACACTGAAACGGTCCGCGCTTCCCTGCATTCGTCGGAAATGCAGCGAAGGATGACGCGGGTCGCGTCGCCATAAGTGGTAACTCTTGACGGCCGCGGATTGAACTTCGTCTGGCAGCGCGTGGAACAGATCCCAGAAACGGCGTGTGACAACCGAGTTCACTTTTCCGGCGGCCACTCACGAAGAAGTCCGCGCGCCCCTTCACCCTCGGCCTCCTCAAACAGGAAGTCCAGCTTGCCGGTGGAGGAATCCAGGTCCAACTGTTTGTCCCAGCGCGCTTGATCAAGCCCGCGGAACCACTCGGCGATCCGCCGGTAGTCATCTGGAGCGAGACTGTTAATAGCGGCCTCGATCTCTTCGACGCGATCCATGCTAGGAGTGTACCATCACCCCGCCGACTCCCTAATCGCCCGATACCGTCTCGTACCGCTCCGCCGGCGCCGCCGAAGCCTGCAGCGCGCCCAGCGTCACGTGGATCTGCGGCATGGCGCCCGTCTCGAAGGCCTCCGACATGCCTTCCAGCTTCTCGCGCAGCATCTGCCGGCGCAGACGCGCTTCGAATTCGCGCAGCTGCTCGTCGATATTCTGCGCCTTCTTCTTGTTGCGAACCATGTCCTCGCGGTAGCGCTTCAGGAAGTAGCCGATGGTCTCCACGCGGATGCGGATCGACCCGGTCGGCTTATTCTCGTCGATGTCCTTGAAACAGAAGTAGGGCGTGCCGGAGTGCTCCACAATCTCTTCCACTACCGAGTAAATCGGCGCGTCGTGGCCGCACTTGAAACTCGACAGCTCCAGCGCCACTAAGTTGGGATGACGCGCGATGTACTTCGCGGCCCACACCTTCCGGCTGGTGTTTTCGCTGTACGAGTTCTTCCATACGTCGTCGATCGAGAGCGGATGCGGAATGTCGCCTGCCGCCACGTCGTCGCCGAACAGGCGCCACAGGATGTCGTCGTCGATCGGCAGGCAGTCTTCAGTGAAGACCGGGTAGCCGAGCTTCTGGAATTCCTCCAGGATTTCGTGGTTCACGCCGGGGTCGTTGTGATACGGACGGCCCAGCAGCACCACCCCCAGCCGGTCGTCGCGCTCCAGTTCTTCCAATACGTCGCGAGCGGCAGCGCGCATGGTGTGGTTATTGAACTGGTCGAGCGCGCGGTAGCCCTGCTCCACGGCGCGTTTGTTCTCGTCCGCGGTCAAACCCAGAATGTCGACAAACTGTTCGAACATCTGCCGCTCGAACAGGTCGGGCTTCGACAGGTTCACGAATGTGTCCATGAACTGGACGCCCTTTTCCTTGAATAGGTCGCCTTCCTTGATGAACGCGGCCTTCACCGCTTCGGGCGTCGTGGCCACCGTGGGACAGCTCCGGCTGGCCTGTGTGCCGTGCAACTCGCTGGTCAGGCAATCGATCATCGGGAAGAAGATGATGTCCAGCGGCTTCTTGGCGTGGATCTTGTAGAGCAGATTATGGACGTGCGGAATGCCCAGCTTCGAGGGAAAGCACGGGTCGATGGCGCCGCGCTTGGCGCCTTCCTTGTACAATTCTTCGCTCGAGTAATCGGAGTAGACGATGTTCTCGGCCTTCAGGCCGAGCGACGCGAAGTATCCCGTGAATACCGGCGTCATGGAGTACATGTTCAGCACGCGCGGCATGCCGATGCGGATGTCGCCGCGCTTCTTGAGCAGCGCCGCCCGCCGCTTCTGCGCGGAGGTAATCTGGAACTTGGGAGCAGCGTCGGCCACCAGCGGCATATCGGGCACGCGGAACACGCCTTTGGCGGCGATTTCCACGAAGTTCGGGTTGGCCTTCTTGACCTTGTCCAACTCGCCCTTGATGCCGCGCATCTCCTCGATGTTCTCCACCGTCCCTTTTTCGCAAGTGGCGATGATCAGCCGCTGCGCGCCGGCTTCCAGCGGCACCTTGGTCTTCACCGGCGGCTTGTAACTAGGGTTGACAATGTTCGTCTTGACGTCGATGAACGTGCGCAGGCACTTATTCTTGCAGAAGTAACAGCGGGTGGCTTCTTCGCGCGTCGTCTTATATTGAATGTGCTGGCAGGCGTCCAGTCCGATAAAGGTGGAGACGCGTCCGTTGTCCCACAAGCGCCCGGCTTCCAGTGCCGCGCCGATAGCGCCGGCTTCGCCGCAGTGCTCGTGCACAATCACGTCGGCCTGCACGTCCTTACCCTTGAAGCGCGACTCGATGAAGTCCACCTGCGCCTTCACCGCTGCCAGGTTGTACTGCGTCCCACCCTGCAGCAGGAAGCGGCTGCCGATGGCCGACAAGTTGGGAATCTGCGACACGTACAGCCAGATATTCTTGGGCAGCACGTTGCACAGGCCCGCCATGATTTCTTCCGGCTTCCATCCCTGGCGCTGGAAGTCCACGATGTCGCTCTGCATGAACACCGCGCAGCCGTAGCCGAACGAGGGGAATCCCTTGGCGCCGAACGCCGTGTCGGCGTACTGCTCCACCGGCACGTTGAAGCCCTGCGCCGTGGATTGCAGGAAGTAGCCGTTGCCCGCCGAACATTGCGTGTTCAGCTTGAAATCCTTTACGCGGCCGTTCTTCAGGATGATGATCTTGATGTCCTGGCCGCCCACGTCGCAGATCACGTCCACGTTTTCGTAGAAGTGCAGGCCGGCTTCGGTGTGCGCCACGGTTTCCACCAGCGCGGCATCGGCGCCGATCACGTCCTTCAGGATGTCCTTGGCGTATCCGGTGGTGCCCACGCCCAGAATCTTCAGCTCCACGCCTTGATCGCGGACCTGCCGGTCGAGCTTCTGCAGCACTTCCACCGTGTCTTCGATGGGGTTTCCCTTGGAAAGCTGGTAGGTCTTGGCGAGGATGCGCCGTTTGTGATCCTTGGAGAGCAGCACCGCCTTGGTGGACGTGGAACCGCCATCGATTCCCACGAAACCTTCCACCACTTCGCCCGGCTGGAACGTCACCGGCGTGAATTTCTTGGTGCGATATTTCTCCTTGAACGCGGCCAGTTCCACGTCGTCCTTGGCCAGTCCGCAACCGCCGCCGCGCTTGGCTTTCTCTTCCTCGCGGCCGACATTGACGTACCATTCCAGCTTGGCGCAGCCCAGGTACTGTCCGATTTCGTCGTCTTCGCTCTTGCCGAATTCCACCGACCCGATGGCCGCGAAATACTGCGCGTTGTCGGGGGTTTTGATCAGTTCCTCGGGCGCCACGCCTTCCGGCAGCGGCGTGCCGCGCTCTTCCCAGATCTTGGGGATGTTGGCCTTCCAGCAGTCGCGCATCCCCTTGATGTAGCAATTGGGACCGCCCAGCAGCAGCACCACCGGCTGCAGCGTATTGCCGCGCGTCAGCACCGAAAGATTCTGCATCACGATGGCTTCAAACAGCGAGGCCATCAGCTCATCAGGCGGAACGCCCATCTTCTGCAGGCCGTTGATATCGGTCTCGGCGAACACCCCGCACTTGCCGGCCACGGGATGCAGCTTCAGGCCTTTGTAGCCCATTTCGCACAGCTGCTCCGTGGGAATGCGCAGCTTGGCGTTGATCTTGTCGATGACCGCGCCGGTGCCGCCGGCGCACTTATCGTTCATCGACGGGATCTTCTTCTTACGTCCGGTTTCCGGATCCTTCTTGAAGATGATGATCTTGGCGTCCTGGCCACCCAGTTCGATCACCGATCCGCATTCCGGGTACAAACGCTCCACGGCCAGCGATACCGCGTTGACCTCCTGCACAAACTTCGAGCCGAGAAATTTGCTCAGCCCGTTGCCGCCGGAGCCGGTGATGAACATGCGGGACCGGTTGGCGGCAAAGCCCTCCACTTCCGTTTCGAACCGCTTGCAGAATTCGAGAACCTTCTCAGGCTGCTTGGTGTCATGCCGCTGATAGTCCCGCCACAGAATTTCGTCCGTAGCCGCGTCAATCACCACAGCCTTCACCGTGGTCGATCCGACATCCATGCCGATCAGGAAGTGTTTGTCCATGTTTTTTATCCGAGCGCCGGTGTCCAGGCGGGCTAGCTCGCCCGCGTCCCTTCCGCCTTCATCTGCTCCGCAATGTGGCACGCGAAGTTCGCCGCGCCGCCGATTACGCCCTTGGTGTGAGGCACCTGGTACAACGGCCGCTTCGATTCGGGATGCGCTTCCACCCACGCCCGGCACTGGTCCAGCGTGAGCCCGGTCTTTTCCAGCGTCTCGGCAAATTCCTTCTTGGCCTTGTTCTTGGCCTCGCCGAGCGCCATCTGCACACGGCTGTGGGCGTTGATCTCGCCCTCGCCCGACGTCTCGATGGGCAGGTAGATCATGTCCTTGTAGTTGGACACCACGGCCGATTGCGCGCCATCGGACTGCGTCGACGGCATGCAGCCGAACGGCTTCACCGACAGCACCATGTGCGCCAGATCCTTATTGGAGTAATAAATGTTCTTGGCGACTTCCAGGTGGCCTTCGCCGCCGCCAGCGCGCGAGTTGTAGAACGGATGGCCCAGCCGCTGCAACTCGTACTGGTCGGCCAGGTGGTGTGCGATGCCGCCCAGGGCGTGCACAATCTTGTGGTATTCGCCCTTGAAAATGGCCTCGGCCAGCTTTAGCTTGGCGACTTTCTGCCGGTAGCCGAATTCGATCTTGGTGCGCGTGCCGATCTTCCAGATGGGCGGCAGCACGGCGCCATCTTCCAGGCCCTTGAAGTCTTTGTACTTCTGCACCACCTGGTGAATCATGTACATGATCCAGGTGCCGATTGGCTCAACCAGAACCTGCGCTCCTTCCTTTTGCAGGAAGTTGAACATGTTGAAGTTGCCGTCCCCCTCGGTGGTCTGCGCCCAGAATTCGCCGGTGATTTTGACGATCGGTTTCACGCGCAGCCGGTCGATATCGATGCCGTTGAACTGGTCGCGGCAGCGCTCCAGCGCGGGTAGATATTCGTCGCCCTTGAGCTGCTTGACGAACTTGCCGATATACTGCGCCGTGTCCTTGAAGCCGCCCAGGTACTTGGCCATGCCCGATTCCAGCTTCCAGGGCTGCTTCTTGCGGAACACCTCGTGCAAGTAATCCATGCCCTCGTCGAGGATGCGGTCGGTCTCGCCGGCATTCACCTCGTACGGCCGCAGCGCGTAGGCCACTTCGTTCATCACATCGCCGCAGTTCAGCGCGTTGAGGATGCCGAGGAAGAAATCCAGGTTCATCTCCAGACCGGCTTCGGCGTCAGACTGGTTCAGCCCGCCCGACTGCTGGAACAGCAGTACGCGGAAGCCGTCGAACCCGGCATTGCGCAGCGCCAGACGGTACTCGGCTTCGTACATTCCGAAGCGGCACGGACCGCAGGCGCCGGCGGTGAAGAATACGTACCGGTCGATGATTTCCTGCTTGCTCAGTCCCTGCTCTTCCAGGTTTTGCAGGTACTGCACCAGGTTGCCGACGGTGAAATACGTCGGATTGCACTGGCCGTTGTTGCCGTATTCCTTGCCGGTCTGAAACGCCTTGACGTTGGGCGTGGGGACCGCTTCGGCGCGGTAGCCCAGCCCTTCCAGAGCGCCATGGACCAGCTTCTCGTGCTTCCAGGTGAGACCGCCGAAGAGCAGCGTGGTGTTGCCGCGCTGTTCTCGCGTGAACGGTTTCTCCACCGGCTTCTTGAAATGATGGGCTTCGTGCTTGACGAGTCCCACCTCTTTCTCCAGCCGTTCACGCTCTTCGCGCAAGCGCTGCTGAATGACATCTTCGACGGACCCGATCTGGACCAGGTTCGCTGACGGTGTAGCCTTCGGTTCAACGGTCTGAGTGCTCATAGACAGTCCTTCCCAGTGTTTGACGGTATATTGCCGGTTTTAACCCATTGAAATAAATAGGTATCCATCGAACGGCGACTTTCCCGTCGGAATGGGGGGATTTAGGGTGCGAGCGGAGCGGTCGGGTGCGACGGAAGGAGCCCGCGAACTGTCTGTAAAATCACGGAGCGGCAAGTCCCTGAGGAATTTGACGGCGCAGACTCGCGAGCAACCTCGGGCAAAGGAATTCCGTTAGAATTATCGGATGATTCGGAACTGCTGGACGCCCTGCGCGACGCTGCTGCTGACGGCCCTGCTCCCGGCCACCGCGAGCTCCGCCGATGCCCATTGGATCCAGCTCCATTCCACCAGTTTCGATCTCTACACCACGGCCGGTGCGCGCAATGCCCGCGATACGCTCACGGAATTCGAACAGGTCCGCGGCTTCTTCGCGCAAACCTTCGGAGCCTCCGTCGCCAAGACCGGACGGGTCCGCCTGATCGTTTTCAATTCCGCGAAGGAATTCGAGCCGTTCCGGCTCAATGAATACGCCATAGCCTACTACCATCAAAGTCCGGAGCACGATTCCATCGTGATGGACCACGGCGGCATCGACACGTTTCCCATCGCCGTCCACGAATACGTGCACCTGCTGGCGCGCCACCAGGGGCTGCGGTTTCCGCCGTGGCTCAACGAGGGGCTGGCGGAGTTCTATTCCACGCTGCACGCGCAGGGCGACAGAATCGTACTGGGCGGCCTGGTGGCGGGGCGCTACCGTGCGCTCCTCGGCACCAACTGGGTGCCGCTCTCCACCATCCTCACCGTTGACCGGAAATCGCCCTACTACAACGAGAAGGATAAAGCGGGAAGCCTGTACAACGAAGGCTGGGCGCTCACCCACATGCTGTATCTGGATCCCCGCTACCGGCCCAAATTCCACGAACTCACCACGCTCATCAGCTCCGGCACGGATTCGCGCGAAGCCCTGATGCGGACCTTCGGAAAGAGCATCAGCCAGATTGACCATGAGCTGATGCTGTACCTGCGAAGCGGCGATTTTCGCGCCCTGGTGTTGCCCGCCAAACTGGACAAGTCGGTGGAGGATCTGGCGGAGACGCCGCTCGCCGATTTCGACCGCGACCTGGCGCTGCTCGATCTGCTGGACAAGCCGGGCCGCGAGGTCGCCGTGCGCACCGCCCTCGAGCAGTTGATGGCGCGCCAGCCGCATCGGCCCGAGCCGTATGAACAACTCGCCTATCTGGCCTGGCGCCAACGCAACAATGAGGACGCTTTCCGCAACTTCGCCAAGGCTTACGAGTTGGGCGATCGCGAACCGTACCTGCTGTGGGATTACGGCCGTTTCCTGGAAGCTCGCAATCCCACGGCCGCCCTGCCGGTGCTCGCGGAACTGCTGGCGCAGGCGCCCGACCGCATGGATGCCCGCCTGGAACTGGCGGAGATGTATCTGCGGCAGAATCGGCCGAAGGATGCGATCGCGCTGCTCGGGGCGGTGCGCACTCTGTCGCCGGACACCATCTCGCGCTTCTTCCATGTCGCGGTGGCCGCCCATCTGGCCGATGGCGACGTCCCACGAGCCAAATCCGCGGCCGACCGGTTTCTGCAAATCAGCAACACCGATGGGCAGCGCGCCGAAGCCCGTGAGTTGCAGGAAGCGGCCGGCGCGGCCCACCTGTCAGCAACGCTACGGCCGGCGCGGCCCGCGGCGTCGGGCCGCTTCGTCGACCTCGACTGCGACGAGGAGCAGGCTCGCATGATGGTGGACACTGCGGACGGCAAGCAGACGTTCCTGATCGAGGATCCGAGCCGCGTGCAGATTGCCCGCGGCCAGTCGGGTCCGGTGAATCTTGTTTGCGGACCGCAGGCGCCGCCGCTCGCCGTGCGCGTGGAGTACGATTTGCCCGCGCCCGGCCAAACGGGGATCCGCGGAGTGGTGCGGCTGTTGAGTTTCGAGTGATTTGTGGACCTTCAAGGCAGCTTAGCGGTAACCAGAAGCCGGCAATCGAGGCGGTTGGAACCGCGACCGGCAGGGAGCGGCTCGAGCGACGAATGTTGGAACCTCTGTTATCGATTGTTCCTAAGCACCAGACTGCACTCTTCGTCAGGCCGCTCCCTGCGGTCGCGGTTCCAAAGGGCGCCGGAGCAACTGTAATACAAACCCAAGCGAATTAATTCTTGGACGTCGCACCCGCAGCGTCGCCAGCGACCACCGTGCCAGCGGGCGAATGGAAGTTCTGGATGTACTTCTGACGAGGGAACTCTAACCAGCTCATGCCGTCCGACATGGCTTCCTGGAGCGCCCGCGCATTGTCCCACTTGTCGTGATCGATGCGATAGGCGGCAATCACCGCGCCCGTGCGGTCGGCGCCGCGCCGGCAATGAACGAACACCGGTCCCGCGGCCGGATCTTCCAATAGCGCCAGGATTTTGGCGATCTCCGCCTGGGTCGGGGGCGTGAAACCAGTCATGGGGACGTTGATGTACCGCATGCCGGCCGCCCTCACCAACCGTTCCTCGGAAACCGACCGGCTGTCGTGCCCGCGCAGGTCGAGAACCACCTTCACGCCGAGCTTTCCGATGTATCGGATGCCCTCGCTGGTGGGCTGTGCGCCTCGATACACTTGCTGGTTGACCTGGTAAAAATTGTTGATTCCCGGAACCGCAGTCGCCGCTCCGAAGGCTGCGGTTCCGGCGATTGCCAAGAAGAATAAGGCTGGTTTTTGGAAGTGCATGAATCCGGTGCCTGATTATTTGGACGCCCTGGGAGTCCGCTGGGGTACAACTGGTCCGCATGCCGACAGTTCTTCCCCGCTCAGGACCCCCCAGGAGCTGCCCGCGGGACCGCACTTCGACGGCGAACTGGCGATTCTTTGGCGGCAGGCTGGATATCCGCGCCAGATCTGGCGAATTTCCTCGATGATCTTGTGGAATTGCGAGTGGATGCGGCGATCGACCGCATCCTGTGGCGACGCCTGAGCTGGCTGGGGTGAGATCGCCTGCCGCGCCGGCGCCGGCGTCGGAGGCTGGCTGAGGGCCCGCACGGCGGGCGCGATGGCGTGGTAACTCTCCGGAGAGATCCGCACGACCCACTAGATGTCACGATTCGCCGAATTCTTCGAAGCGGCGAATAATGCGGTTGGCTTCCGTCTTGCTGAGATCGAGATACCGGATGCGGAATTGCCCCAACCCAAAATCGCATCCTGTTGAATCCAAACTGGTTGAGATTGGAGAATTCGACCGTGTTGGCCCAACTCCATCTCAGCCGACGACCTGCTCCCGGTAGTGAACGGCGGGCGGGACGGGATAATGGGCCGCCGATTTCATTTGACTGCGATCTGCAAGACGTTGCCCTCCGCGTCAACGCCGTCGCAGGATTCGGCGGGATTCTGCCAGGACTGTGGCAGCATAGTCACGCCGATTGCCTCCAGCCGGGAACCCGAATTCGATGTCGCGCGTGTACGCCTGCGAGATGGCGTAGAGTACCAATCAGGTCGCGCGCAGAATTGCATACCGCGTCCTCCGATATCGTGCGGCTATCGTGCGGCGCGAGCGATGTAGGAGTTTCGTGAGCGGGTCGACGAGGGCCGGCGGGTCTTGCGAGGTAAACCAGCAGGGACTCCGCCGCCTGGGTGCCGATCATTTGCGCCGGGCTAGAAGAAGCGCCAACCCGGAGCCGAGCAGCAGGAATGCGGAGGGCTCCGGGACACTCGGTGATGATGATGATGTCGTTCCGAGGGTGATACTGTGGATCGCGATGTAGTCGTCGGAAAGTTCCAGGTAGGCGATGTCGTTGGTGGCGTCCTGAATTCCGACGAAGGCTCCTGCGTTAACTCCTCCCGGGGTGTTGATGGGGTCCAAGGTGACCAGATCGTAGACGCCGAGGACGGTGGTTCCGTTCGCTGCGAGCGCGGTGATCGTAGGGTCCCCTGCAGGGACCGAATCCGAACCGACGCCACCGGGTGCAACGGAGTAGTTCATAAAACCTCCGACGGAAGAATAGAGACCGCCGAGATTGATCGTGAAGGACGAAGTTGCGATCGAGCCGCCGATCAAGCCAAACCCGGATGGAGGATCGTTCCAGAATCCGTTCTGGCCGAATCCGAAGAATTGGCTGTAGTTCGCACATGCCTGCCCCGTGACGACAAACCCGGCATCGAGGCCGGGCGCGCAAGAGGATCCTCCAGCGAACACGGTAGTGGTCGAGCCGGCGGGGGCTGAGGTGATCAGCCCTGCCTGGGCGCCGAGGGCGCCTAGCGCGAAAATAGTCAGTAACGATAAGCTGCGTTTCATTGCTTTCTCCGATTTTTCCTGTAGCTTCCTCGAAAGGCGAGATCGTGTGCCTGCGTCGCGGCCGCGGCAGCGCTTCGGGCCGGGGTGTCCCCTCGAGTTCCTTCTTTGGCTGTTGGGCGTCGATCGGCGACCCCGGTAAATCAATGCACCTTGGCTGGGCAGCCGGTGACGGCGCAGTTTTCCAGATAACCAGTGAGTGTCATATACTGTCCCAGGCCGGCTTCCCAATTCGCCGTTACGGTCATTGCCGGCCCGGTGTCGCCGGCATCGAAAATCGCCAGTGCCGGCTGGTTGAAACTGGACTGGATCACGGTATTAAAGGGCTGCCCCGGAGCCCCGGTGTAACTCCAGATGGTTGACCTGCCTTGGCCGTTGTCAAAGTCGCTCAGCACGGCGATCGGCGGACTCGTCGCGCCGCTGGCCAGGGTAATCCATCCGGACACGTTCTCTACCACTAGCCGGTAACCGGCTGGCGGCGCCGTGAACGCAAAGTTGCACTGCTGCGGCCCATTTCCGTTGGGACAATTTCCTTGCGGTTGCTGGGTCGATTCATAAGGGATACGAGCAATTCGCTCCGCATCCAGGTTCGGCACCGGATTCGCAGTCGTGTTGACAACCTGCACGAGCGTCGCGACGATGGCATGGGCTGCCCGGGGCACGGCGAGGATGAGCGCGCCGGCTGCGAGAGCGGCGGCTCCATAAGAGAGGGTCTGGCGAATGTTGAGCATATCAGTGAATCTCCTTTTCGAATAGCCTTGGAATTGCCGGCGGCGCGGTCGCTGCGGCCCGGTCGTGGTGGTGAGTGCCTGGTTGAGGGACGGTGTAGCTTCCGGCGGCGAGACACACAGAAAGCGGCAAGTAATGAAGTCGCATGATTCCCCCCGATACGCCATGGGCCGGGCCCAAAGCCATGGCCTACGAAGGAGCTTACGCGAGCGGCGCACGGATTACACTACATAATCACGTAGGATCGGACGCCCGGTTTGTAACGATCCATAAACCGCGCTGCGCGCCGGTAACGCAGAGCCAACCGCCGTGGCGGGCAGCCCGCTTTCCTTTCCGAGCACCCGAAATCCGCTGCCATCGTAGCGAATCAGACCCTCCGGGGAGCGAATCCGGATCACACCCGTCGACCCGGGCGCCGGCAGGAGAAAGCGTTGCGGAGAAAGCCTTCGGCGACGGTGAACGTCCGGACCGGCGACCGGCGTCCCCAGACCGACAGCGGCAGCGCCAAGAGCCCGAGCCAGATCTCCGGTATTCGAGTGCGCCGCATAGGCTGGCAGGATATCCTGCCGGGTTGGCGCCCCCATTCGGCGCTCCTCGGTTCAGACTAACGCGCGGATGGAGCGTTGTCCCCCCCTATTCAGCTAGGCGTCGGAACATCCAAAGCCGTCTAATCCGCCGCCGCAACGCCGATCCGAAGTCGAGCATCTCCACAACGCCGTTTCGGCCGATTCTTACATTCGCGGGCTTCCAATCGCGATGCACCACACTGCGGCCGTGCGCAGGCTCCAGAGTCTCGACGGCCGGCTTTGCCATCCGCACCGCTCCATCAACCGGGATCGGTCTCGCCTCGATGCGATCCGCTCTTCACGCGGTGTGTAGTCGACGGCTCCTTGCAATGGCTGCGATCGGATTGCCCCCGAACGCCGCCTCATGAGCGCACACTTTCCGGGCGCGTCGGGCTGAGGCGAGATCGGCGGGGATGCTGTCAGCGAAGGATTTCTTCCAGAAGGCGCTCGTGAGGCCCGTCGCACGCGCCGACGCCGGGCAGTGGTTGCGCCGCGCCACGGCATGTGAAGAGAGTGGCTGACAAGCGGCGCACCAGGGTGGGTTTCGGCGTCACAGTGCCGATCCGGCTATTACCGCCGCCAAGCCTTGCGAGTCGAAACCTAGCGCGCGAATGTATACTGGACTTTGCCGGGAAGCTGAAAATGAAAATCCCGGATCAGACCCGAAACTCTCGTATCGGAGGCTCGATGCGATCCTGACGGAAGCCGCTGGTGGGGCGTCCAGGCAGGTGGTGCGAGACGCCGGGCGGGTAGACGTCAACCTAAGGACAAACATGAAAACGAGAATCCATCTTGTGCTACTGCCGGCGCTGGCGCTCACGCTGATTGGCGCCGCGCTGACGATGGCCGAACAGGCCGGGGCGGGATCCAATGTTCCTCCGCTCAGGCCGAAGGGCCCATGTGACATCTACGCCGCCGGCGGCGACCCCTGCGTGGCTGCCCACAGCACCACGCGCGCGCTGTACGCCTCCTACAACGGCCCGCTCTACCAGGTGCTGCGCCAGTCGGACGGTAAGACCCTGGACATCGGCGTCGTCCGGCCGGCGGCGTCGCCGTTCCCGGATGCGGGCGGATACGCTGACGCGGCAGCGCAGGACGCGTTTTGCGCCAACACGTACTGCTGGATCACCACCATCTATGACCAGTCCCCCAAGCACAATCACCTGGTCCAGGCGCCGCGCGGCGGATTCAGCGGCCCGGCTATGGGAGGGTTCAACAACCTCCCGATCGCCGACATGGCGCCGATTACGATCATGGGCCACAAGGTCTATGGCGTCTTCATCGAGCCGGGCATGGGCCTCCGCCAGGACGACGCGAAGGGCACCGCGGTCGACGACCAGGCGGAGGGGCAGTACTGGGTGATTAACGGCCACCACTACAACTCGGGCTGCTGCTTCGACTACGGCAACGCGGAGACGGACAGCCGCGACGACGACAACGGCACCATGGAAACGACCTACTACGGCAGTGCCGGCAACTGGTACCACGGGCCGCCCCCCGGTCCATGGATCATGACCGACCAGGAGAACAACCTGGTCGGTTGCGTCAACCCGGATGGATCCAAGGGCTGTGCCAACCTGCCGAACATCGCCTGGCGATTCGTGACGGCGATGGCCAAGGGCGAAGCGCACCACTGGACTTCCATGGGCGGCGACGCGCAGAAAGGCGCCCTGTCGGTGATGTTCGACGGGCCGCGTGTCGACCTCACCTATGACCCGATGCGCAAGCAGGGGGCCATCCTTCTGGGCAACGGCGGCGACAACAGTGTCGGCTCGCAGGGCACCTTCTATGAAGGCGCCATGACGGCCGCGGGCACCTTCCCTTCGGACGCCACCGACCAGTTGGTGCAAGCCAACGTGGTGGCCGCCAAGTACGACGTGTCGCGGCTGAGCATGGCGCTGGCATCGGCCGTCGCCGCGCCGCCGGGACTGCAGACGTTCTCACCGGGGTCCTCGCAGGAGACCCCCGTGACGTTCACGAATACCACGGGAGCGCCCGCGGTGGGCGTCCAGTTGAGTATTTCCGTGCCCAAGCAGTGGACCTCCTTGGTCTCGGGGACCGCCAAGACGTCGGCGACGTTCGCTGAACCCGTCGCGCCGGGCGCGAGCGTGAGCGCGACCTTCAAGGTCACCTCGGGGCCGGCGGCCTTCAACGGCGACCTGGTTGGCAACGCCCAATGGACGAACCAGGCGCGCGGCGGGAAGCAATCGGAGACAACGGCCGAGAAGGTGCGGAACGTCAGCCCGATCAAGATCAACGAATTCCGCATTAGCGCCGGTTCTCCCACCAACTCGACGAACTCGTTCATCGAGCTCTACAACGCGGGCGGCAGGGAAGTCGACATCTCCGGCTGGATCCTGATCGAGCACGCGACCCAGCAGGCCATCTTCTCGAACGTGAAGATCCCGGCCGGGCAGAAGCTGGCGGCGGGCGGGTTCTATCTGCTTGGCCTCTCCAACTCGGGGTTGGCAGCCCCCGCGCGCAAGGGCGATAGCAGCATCAGCGTCAGAAGCGCGACGGGCATGTCGGCCGGCGATACAATCGAGATCGACACCGGCTCGGGCGCGGAGACCCGTAAGATCGTCAGCATCGGAACGGCGGCTGGTAACAGTACGACGCTGTGGCAACCGCTCCCCGACGGTCCGGTGATCACCATCCCGGCCGGCTCGAGCAACGTGCCGGTCACGAGCGTGGCCGGCTTTATGGTGGGCGAGAAGATTGCGATCGGATATGGCGCCACCTACCCCGCTGTCGCCAGAGGCCTGGAGCGGTACGAGGTGGCCACGGTAACCGCGGTCGGCAAACCGGGCACGCAAGCCTTGCTCGGGGCGGACGCAGCCGCCGGCGCGACCAACATCAAGGTGACGTCCGTCGCCAACATCTCGGCCGGCGACAAGATCCGGTTGGACATCGACAGCGTGGGCCATGGGATCGAGACCGTCACGGTCACGAAAGTCGGCACGCAGTCGAGCCGCACGGCGCTCTCGGCTAATGCAGACGCCGGCGCAACCCATATTAATGTCCGCGGCGTGAACGGTTTCGTCGTGGGCGGCAGGCTGACCGTTGGCACTCCAAGAAACCATGAGTGGGTTACCATCACCGCCGTCGGCGCCGCGAGTCCGACGGGAGCCAGCGTCGACTTTAGGCCGGCGCTCGCCCAGCCGCATGCCAGCCGCGAGGGAGTGGTAGCTCAGGGCACGGGCCTCGACCTGGCCGCCCCGCTGAAGTTCAACCATGCGGCCAATATGCCCTTCAGCGTGCGTGGAACGGGGATCAGCTTCCAGCCGGCGACGGCCTTTGCGCACTCGAGCAACGAGCCCGTGCAGCCGCTCGGCGGCGGCATCACGCTCGACAAGCCGTTGGTCAACGCCCACGCGATCGACGCGGTGGTGCGCGACGCCCAGGTCGCGACCGCGGGCTACCAAGGGACTCCGGCGCCCAACCAGTGGTTCGGGGGCCCCGCGCTTTCCCCGGGCGCCGGCAACATGGTGCTGCGTGACGCCGCCGGCCTGGTGGTCGACAGCCTCAATTACGGCGGTCTGGTGGACCCATGGGCCGCCGAGGGTTACCAAGCCACGTCGGGATCCGGCGAAAGTGGCTGCCGCGCGCCTGCGCCCGGCCCGGGCCGCGGTGGCTTCGGCGGGCCGGGCGCTCCGGCGGCCAGCGCACCCGATAGAAGCGTGGGCCGCTTCCCGGACGGCCTCGATACCGATAGCAACTGCACCGATTTCCTGGTGCAGCCCGCCACCACTTTGTCGGCTGCTTCGGCCGCTGGCGCAAGCAATATCAAAGTGGCCAGCGTGGCGGGCTTTGACGCCGGCCAGACGATTCTGATCGATACGGGCGCGAGCTTTGAAGCTGCCGTCATCGCGACGGTTGGCACGGCAGGCGCCACCACTGTGGGCGCCGCCACCGGCGTGGGCACGACCGTGATCCCTGTCGCCAACGCGGCAGGCTTTAGCGTCGGCCAGACCATCACCATAGACGGTGGCGCGATGTCCGAGACGGCGGTTGTCGCCTCCATCGCCGGCGGCGGCAGAGGCGGCGCGGCCAGAATCACGGTCGCCGCGCCGCTCACTTTGGCGCATGCGGCCGGCGCACAGGTGTCAGGTACCGGCATCACGCTTTCCGCGGCGTTGACCCGGGCGCATGACAGCGGGGCGCAGGTCGCCAGCAACGTTCCCACGCCCGGAGCGTCCAACAAATACTACCGGCCCCGGCCGCGTCAGTAAACCCGACTTGGACGCTAAGCCATGCCGAGGGCTTGGCGCAGGGATGGGTCGTGGCGGAGGCGCCAGATGCGGCTGTCGAGATAGTAGTGGGTCAGTCCGAAACCGCAGAAGAAGCCGAAGGCCAGTTGCGACATATTGCCGAGTTGGAAGCCGGGGACGCGGTAGAGGGCGCTGAAGGCGATGGCCATGGCGGCGTAGGTGAGAAGGCTGGTGGCGACGGCCTTGGGGATGCGGCCGAAGCGCGCGGCGGCCGACGGCGCGGAGTAGCGATTGCGGCTGTAGAACCAGATGAGCGCGTGGTATTGCAGGTTGTGCACGATGGTGACGGTGGGGACGGCGGCTTGCCAGCTCATATAGGCGAACGCCAGCCAGTGCAGCGGGATCACGCCGGCCAGCAGCAGCAACTTGGGGACGTCGGCTGGAATCCCCTGACGGCGGCGCGCGGCCTGGCGGGCGATCCACAACAGCACGACAGCGGCGAGCCCGCACCAGAGAACGGGTTCGGCGGCGGGCGCCAGTTTGTCGAGCGCGAATCGGGCGGGAATCGACAGTTCCTCGGGATGGTGCACGAAGAAACGGTGGAACGGAGGGAAGATCAGGGTGACGGCCAGGAATGCGTGGTCGAGGCGGTTGTCGACGGGGGCGAGGTCGCGATTCCTGACCTTGTACAGCATCAGGAAACCGTAATGCTGGCGCAGCACGTGATAGTAGGCCCACACGGCCACGATCAGGACCAGCACGGGCGTGAGATGCAGCAGCACCAGGGCTGGGCCGAGCGAGAAGAAGAAAGCCAGGCTGCCAAATAGCAGTTTCGGCTGCCGGCGGCGAGATTCGCGGTCGAAGTAGGTCCGCGCGGCAGTGCCGAAAATGTGGGTGCCGTCGAAGCCGATGGACCAGATCCACCAGAGGTACGTGATGGGCACGTGCGCCAGAAGATTGAGGGCCAGGTAGGCGTAGCCGGCGAAGACGCTGCCGATTACCAGGCTGAGGTCGACGGCGCGGCTGATGATCCAGCGCGACGGTACGGTCCGCGGCGCCAGCGCCGGGTCGGCCAGGGTTGCCATCTGGGGACGTAGTATATCATCTGGGTCGTGGGCGGAATGTTTGATCGGCGGGCAAGGGTGGCGCTGTTTGGAACCGCGACCGCAAGGGAGCGGCCCGACGAAAAAACCGCACCCTCCCGCGCAAGAGAATCCGAGAAGCGGTGATTGCCTCATTGCGTCGAGCGGGCCGCTTGCTCACGCGCGCGGTTTCGGGGCGCTTCGCTGCGGCTATAATCTGGTCTTGCCCGCGCCACAAAGCGTCGAGGCAGCGACCAAGGGGATTGAGTTGCGGCGCCGAATCGGAGCCGCACTGCGCGTCGGAAGGCGGGTCAACAACCTGCCCTACATAGAAATCGTCGCGAGCTTCGCTACCAGCGGGTTTCGGTGGCGTAAGAGTGGCCTTGCATGTAGCTGGCTTCGCCGTGCAGGTGCTCGAAGGCCGACTGCACGGCCACACGGCCGGGGCCGACGACACGCAGCCATAGATAGCGGTTGCTCCAGCGTCCCCAGGAAGTGAAACCGGTTTGCGGATGCTCGAAGTGCAGATGCATCTGCACTGCCGGATCCTTGAAGATGAGCGCGGTGGGCTTCACCAGCATGGCCTCGCCGGGCGCCAGGGTGCGGACGAAGACGTTGCCGGCGGCGTGGAGCAGCAGGAGCCCGGGTTGCTGGGTTCCGGAGAAACGATCCATGAACGCGCCGACGGGATAGTGGGTCTCGGTCTCATCGCCGTTCTTGGTGCTGAACCAGACGCCGGTCTGGAACCAGTCGTAGACCACGTTGCCGGTGGCCGTGAGGAAGAGGTGCTCGCGCACGTCGACGGACTGGCCGGGGTGGATGGGCACGGCGATCAATTCGCCGGGTGCGTCGCGGGAAAAAGCGATGTGGCCGGGGCCGGCGGCCTGGGTCATGATGAGCGGCATGCCGGCGAAAAGACGCTTCCAGGCGCCTTTGAGGGGCATGGTGGTGATGGCGAGCGCAGAATCTTTCCAGAGCAGAGCGTGGTGCGCGAAATAGACGCTGTCGCCGGGCGCCAGCTTGAAATCGGCGACGGGGACGTAGATGCCTTCGATCTGGCAGGTGGACTGGCCGAATTGCAGCTTGGCCATGTCCTTGCGGCCGGGAAGCTGGAGCCATCCGGAATGCGTCGCCAGGGCCATTTCGGCGACGCTGCCGCCGCAGCCGGGACAGCTTGTAACCGAGGCATCGAGAGGCGACCCGCACCAGGAGCATCGGACGGCGCGAACGATGGCGGCGGGCGGCGGAGCGGCCGGAGAGGGCAGCGGACGGGCCACCGACGGGGGAACATAAGCCGGGACGGGCGCCGGCGGCTGGATGGGCGGCGGTGCGGGAGCGTAGGCCGCCACCATTGCGCCGCACCCGCCGCAGAAGCGCGCGTTCTCGACCAATCGCGATCCACATTTCTCGCAGAACATAGAAGGTCTCCGTGGCGCTATTCGGTTTTGTGGTGCACGTACATGGACTGAATGCCGACGCGGCCGGGTCCGGTCATGCGCGCCAGGCTCATGGTGGTGCCGCCGAAGAATCCGGTGCCCAGTTTTTGAAACTCCACGTCCATGGTGACGGTGGAGTCCTTATATAAGAATGCGCCGGGTTCCAGCATGATGGTCTCGCCGGGCTGTAGGACGCGCTCGAAGACGTTGCCGTAGCCGTGCAGGATGAGCAGGCCGGGAGCGCCGGCGGTGACGAAGCGGTCCATGTACATGCCCTGGCCGCCGAAGAGGATATTGGCCAGCCCTTTGATGCGGATGAAGGAATATTGAATCTGGTGCGAGCAGAGCAGGAACGCATGTTCGCGGACGTCGAGCTCCATGCCGGGGTGCAGCGGCAGGACCACCAGTTCGCCGGTGGCGTCGCGGGAAAACGCGATGCGGCCGGGTCCGCTGGCTACGCTGATGAGGAACGGCATACCGGCGAAGGCGCGTTTGAAACCGCCGGTGAGCGCCATCAAGGTGAGCGGGACGGTCTGGTCCTTCCACAGCATGACGTGGTGCTCGAAAAAGATGGCGTCGCTGGGCGAGAGGTTGATTTCGGCGACGGGCACGATTTCGCCTTCCACCTGGCAGGTGCTGCTGCTGAAATGGATCTCGGTCATGTCGCGGATGCGCGGGGCTTCGCGCCAACCGGATTCGGAGACCAGATTGCGGACATCGAGGGGCGCGCCGCAGGAGCGACAGGCGAGAGCGGACTTCTCGTTGAGGCTCTGGCACCACTGGCACTGGAGGCGTTCGAACGGTTCGGCGGCGGTAGACATGATTGCACCTTTCAGCTTCTGACATCTTATCGTGGCGTGGGGCGCGCGGGGTGTACGATTCGCGACGGTTCACTCGTGGCGCAGGGCGGCCATGGGGTCGATGGTCATGGCGCGGCGGGCGGGCAGGTAGATGGCCAGTGACGCGGCGGCGGCCAGCGCCAACGGAATCGCGGCGAAGGTCACTGGGTCGCCGGCGCCGACGCCCCAGATCAGCGACGCCATCAGGCGGGCCAGGACGCAGGCCGTCACCAGTCCGACGGCCAGGCCGGCGGCGGTGGTGGCGAGACCGCGCAGGAAGACAGCGCCCAGCACGCGCGTCCGCGGGGCGCCTAAGGCCATGCGAATGCCGATTTCGTGGGTCTGCTCGGACACCAGGTACGCCATCACGCCGTAGACGCCGATGAAGGATAAGGCCAGGCCGATGGCGCCGAAAATCCCTAGCAGCGCGGCCACGTAGGTGAGGCCGAGGGCTTCGTCGCGGATCTGCGCTTCCACGGTGCGGACGTCGGCCACCGGCTGCTCGGGATCGACGGCATGCACGGCGCCGGCGATGGCCGGAACGAGGCGCGCGGGGTCGCCCGCGACGCGGATGCCGATGTCCATTCTCTCGCGAGGGGCCTGTGCGTACGGGACGTAGAGCGTGGCGTGCGGCGCGCGGTCGAAGACGCTGAAGGTTTCGTCGCCCACCACGCCGACGATGGTGGCCGGGCGATGGGTGTCGCCGATGCGGATGCCGCGTCCGATGGGCGACTCGCCCGCGGGCCACCATTCGCGCGCCAGGCGCTGGCTGATGAGAGCCACGCGGGGCGCGTCGGCGGTATCGCGGTCGCCGATCGCGCGGCCGGCAACCAGGGGCAGGCGCATGGTCGCGAAGTAGTTGGCGCTGACGGCCTGGAATGCGGCGGTGGGCATGCGGCCTGGCTCGGGCGGACGGCCTTCGATGGTGAAGGGGCGCGTGGTGACGTGGTCGGAATACGGCGTGGAGGTGGCTCCGGCGGCGGCGCGCACTCCGGGAATGGCGGCGATCCGTTCCAGCACGCGGCGGTAGAATTCAGCCAAATCGGCATCCTCGGCGTACTTGGCGTCGGTCACGGCGAGACGCACCGTGAGCAGAGTGGACGGCTGCAGATCGGCGCCGGAGCGGGTGAGGGCGCGGAAGCCGCGAATCATGAGTCCGGCGCCCACCAGCAGCACCACGGTGAGGGCGATCTCGCCGGCCACCAGTACGGCGCGCAGGCGGTGCCGGGCGCGGCCGGCGGAGACGGAATGGCTGCCCTCTTTGAGGGCGTCGGAGAGGTTGGGCCGCGCCCATTGCCAGGCGGGCGCCAGGCCGGAAAGAATGCCGCTCGCGATGGCAGCGAAGAGCGCGAACCAGAGCGCGCGGCGGTCGAGCGCGATCGCCGACAGGCCCAGCACGCGGTTTCCGGCGTCGGCCGGCAGGCTGGCGCGCCAGGCGTCGAGGCCCCAACTGGCCAGCAACAGGCCGAGTGCGCCGCCGGCCAGCGCCAGCAGGACGCTCTCGGTGAGCAGTTGCGCCATCAGGCGTCCGCGGCCGGCGCCCAGGGCGGTGCGCACGGCCACTTCGCGCATACGGCTGAGGGCGCGGGCGAACTGCAGATTGGCCACATTGGCACAGATCAGCAGCACGAAGAGCACGGCCCCGAAAAGCAGTTCGATGTAGGGACGGCGGTTCTCGCCCAGCAGGAATTGCTGAGTGCTCACCACGCGGAACACACGGCCCTGATTGGTGGCGGGGTATTGTTGCGCCAGGCGGGCGCCGAGGCCGGCGATTTCGCGGGCGGCGTCGCTTTCGGACCGGCCGGGCCTGAGGCGTCCCATGGCCACGAATTCGGAAGACGAGCGGGAGGCGCGCTCGTCGGCGCTAAGCGCGAAGGGCGTCCAGAGTTGAGCCCGCTTGGGAAACTGAAACTCGCGCGGCATGATGCCGATAACGCGGTAGGTCTTGTCGTTGAAATGGATGGGACGTCCGATGATGGCGCGATCGCCCGAATACCGCCGCTGCCAGAGATCGTGACTGAGAATGACGACCGGTTCGCGGCCGCGCTGGTCCTCGCCGGCGGTGAAGGCGCGGCCTTCGGCCGGCGCGACGCCCAGGACATCGAAAAAGTTGGCCGACACGGAAACCAGGTTGGCGCGCTCGGGCGGACTGCCAGGCTCCGCCAGGTTGGCGAGATCGTCGTCCCAGGCGGCCAGGCTGGAGAAGACGGAAGTCTGACGGCGGAGGTCGTCGAAATCGGCGGGCGTGAGGGCGCGCCACGTGGCTGGATTTTCGGGGACCTGTGCCACGATAACGGCCAGCGACTCCACCTCGGGCAGCGGCAGCGGCTTCCACAGCAGGCCGTCGCAGAAGCTGAAGGTAGCGGTGGTGACGCCAATTCCCAGGGCCAGCGTCAGGATGGCCGTAGCGGCGTATCCCGGCGATTTGCGCAGCGTCCGCGCGCCGTTTCGCACATCGCGCCAGAAGTTCATACGTGCACGGTATCTCGGGCACGTGGCAGGCCACGGCAAATCATTGAAAATACGGCGAACGGCCGAGCGCGGGTGTCCGCTTTCGGGACTATTCGTAGCGCAGCGCGGTAATGGGGTCGATGCGCATGGCGCGGCGCGCGGGAATGTAGATGGCTAGCACGGCGGTGGCGACTAGCGTCAGCGGGATGCCGATGAAGGTAGCCGGATCGGTAGCGGGGACGCCATAGATCAGCGACGCCACCAGCTTCGTGGCCATCCAGTAGGCCACCGGAATGCCGGCGGCGAGGCCGATGAAGGTGGTGACCAGGCCGCGGCGGAACACCATGGCCAGAACGCCGCCGCGCGACGAGCCGAGAGCCATGCGAATGCCGATCTCGTGGGTCTGCTCGGACACCAGGTAGGACATCACTCCGTAGACGCCCACGGCGGCCAGCACCAGCGCCAGCAATCCGAAAATGCCCATCATGGCGGCCACGTAATTCAGGCCGATGGCCGAATTGTGGATGGATTTCTCCAGGGTCCGCACATCGGAAGCGGGCACTTCGGGATCCACCGAGCGGATGGCCGACAGAACGGCAGGCGCCAGGCGCAAAGGGTCGCCGGCGGTGCGCACGGCCACATCCATCCAGAGCTGCGGCGACTGCTGCGAGGGCATGAACATCATGCGTCGGAAGTCGCGGTCGTAAGGGTTGTGGGGGATATTGCCGACCACGCCCACCACGGTCAGCCAGGGGCTTTTGGAATCGGCGAGCCCCAATTTGAAGCGGCGGCCGAGGGGCGATTGGCCCTTCCAGTACTGCTGCGCGAAGCGCTCGTTGACCACCGCGACAAGCGGCGCATCGGCGCCGTCGCCTTCGGTCAGCATGCGGCCGGCGCGCAGCGGGACGTGCAGAGCGGTGAAGAATTGCGGCGTGATGGACTGGTACATGGCCCAGGGCTGGTCGCCGTGTTCGACGGGTAGCCCTTCAATGGTGACGTTGCGGCTGTTGGAGTGGTTGGCGTACGGCATGGCGGTGGCCGCGGCGGCCGATTGCACGCCGGGCAGCGCGTTGATGCGGTCCACCACGTCGCGATAGAACGCGGCGCGGCGGAAGGCTTCGGGGTATTTGTTTTCGGTGATGGCCAGGCGCATGGTGAGTACCGACGCCGGCTCGAACTGCTGGCCCGAGCCGATCTGGTTGCGGAAGCCGCGGACCATCAATCCCGCGCCCACCAGCAGTACCACGGCGAGAGAGATTTCGGCCGCTACCAGGACGTTGCGCAGCAGATGGCGACCGCGTCCCACGGTGCCGCCGCGTCCGCCTTCCTTGAGGGCGTCGGTGAGATTCGGGCGGGAGCACTGCCAGGCGGGCGCCAGTCCGGCCAGGACGCCGCTGCCAATGGCTGCGGCGGCGGTGAAGAGCAGGGTTCGGCCATCGAGGTGGATCTCCTGCCATCCCAAAATGTAGCGCGCCACTTCCGGAGGCATGTTGTCGCGGATGAGGTTGAGACCCCATTTGGCCACCAGTAGACCCGCGGCGGCGCCGGCGATGGAGAGCACCACGCTTTCCGTGACCAGTTGCACGATCACGCGTCCACGCGACGCGCCCAGAGCCGTCCGCACGGCTACTTCACGCAGGCGGCCGGTGGCGCGCGCAAATTGCAGATTGGCCACGTTGACGCAGGCGATCAGCAGCACGAAGATCACCGAACCGAGGAGCATGAGCACGTACTGGCGGGTGTCGCCATCGATCAGGAATCGCGTGACGGGCCAGAGCATGAAGCGGCGATTCTTATTGGTGGTGGGATATTGGGCTTCCAGGCGTCGTCCAATGGCTTCCAGTTCCGATGAGGCCTCTTCGATGGTATGGCCGGGTTTGAGGCGGGCGGCGGACAGCAGATTCGGCCCGGAGCGGGAATAGCGCGTTGCGGGCGCAAGCGCCAGCGGGGTCCAGATTTCGGTGGCCAGCGGGAAATCGAAGCTGGCGGGCATGATGCCGGTCACCACATAATTCTGGTCGTCGACAAGAATGGTGCGGCCGATCACCGACGGGTCGGCGCCGTAAGCGCGCTGCCAGAAGCGGTCGCTGAGGATGACCTCGCGTTCGCGGCCGGGCTGGTCCTCGCCGGGTTGAAAGGCGCGGCCGAGGGCCGGTTGGACGGCCATCACGTCGAAGAACCTGGCGTCGACCAAGGCTTGCAGGACGCGCTGCGGATGGCCGCCGGAGCCGCCGATGTTGGCCAGTCCGTCCTGCCAGCTGGTGAGGCTGGCGAGCGACTTGCTCTGGCGAGCGATGTCCGCGGTGTCGCCCGCAGTGGAAGAGTTCCAGTCGTTGGCTTCGCCGGGGACGCGCTGCAACAAGACGACCAACGATTCCAGGTGGGGCAACCGCACCGGCTTCCACAGCATGGCGTCGCTGACGCTGAACGTCGCGGTGGTGGCGCCGATGCCGAAAGCCAGCGTCAGGACGGCGGTCGCCGCGAAGCCGGGAGACGAGCGTAACGCGCGGAGTCCGTAGCGAAGGTCGGTGAAGAATGCAGGCATAGGTTTTCAGCCATTCCCAGGATTCTATACGGAGATTACGCCGAAAAGTTCCCCGGAGGATGCACTGCTGCTTATGTGGGGCAGGTTGTTTACCTGCGGCGGGTTGACAGGGGCGCCCTCTGGGTCCCGCCGACTGACAGTCTGCCCCACATAAGCATCAAAATCCCGAACTATTTGCCTGGCACAACGTAGCCGGTGCGCGCGCGCACGTGAGCTTTGGGGAAGCGGGTTAGCGCATCCGCGGTGAGATCGACATGGATGGCGCGCGTGGTTCCGGGCTTGGATTCAGGTAATGCATAGTACAGGCTGTAGCGCGTGCGGATGCGCCGCATGGCTTCCGGAAAGGCGGCTCCCGGATCGCTCGAGCCGATGGAGTCGCCGCCGGTCTTTTCGGCGATGCCCTTCATGCCGGCCTGCATCGCCAGCAACATCGGCGACACCAGGCGCATGGCTTGAAACACCGGATTGGAGACAATCAGGCCGCTGAGCAGCGCGTCGGATTCCCAGAAATCGTCCACCACTCCGGACTCCCGGCGCGTGCGCTGGCCCATGTTGTCGGTGACGATCAAGACGGCGCGGCGCCGCTCGGTCTTCGGTTCGCGGCGGAAGCGCAGGGCAGCATCGTCCACGGCGTTTTGGATGAAGGTCGCGCCGCCGAACGGCAGCGGCAGCACCTCATATTGAATTGTGCGGGCCACGGCCTGCAGATCTTCGGTGAAGGGCGCGATTTCCCGGGATTGCGAATTGAACACCATGACGGCCACGCGGTCGCCCTGCCGCAGTTCGCGCAAACCCGATTCGGAGGCTTGTGCGACTTTCTGCACCACGGCTTGCATGCTGCCGCTGATATCGAACAGCAGGATCAGGTCGAGCGATTCCTCGCCGGCCGAGAATTGCACGATAGGTTGCGGCTTGCGCTCATCCAGGACGCGGAAATCGTCTTTGGCGAGGCCGGTCAGGATGCGGCCGTCGGCGCTCAGCACCTCGGCGTCCACGTGGACCAGCGATACGCCCGCGCGATACACCGGGGCATCCTGTGCCGCGCCCAGCGTGGCGGCCAGCAGGAAAACGGTTACGGAACGCACACTGCCTGGACGCAGCGGCCGGGCGCCAGGTTGCAGCCGGCTATTCGTGCTTCTGCAGGAGCAGCGTGATATTGCCGATGGTGAACTGCATGCGGACGCGGATCTGCACCGGCAGCTTGCGGCGGTCGTCGCTCAACCAAACGTGGACGTGAGCCGGGCGCCTGTAGAGCACGTTGTTGAACAGGTAGGCCTCGTAACAGATGGTATGGAAAACGCCCTCGGGAGTCTTGATGTCCTCCCGGGTCTGCGCCTCCACCTTGGCCATGACGCTGCGCTTGCCGTCGCTCACCGGGACCATGACGCTCTGGCCGGGCTCCAGATTGAGGGTGCGCAGAAAATAGAGGCCGCCCAGAACGTCGTGGACGCAGGCGGGGATTTCGATTTCGTGCTGCAGCAGCGTGGCGTTTCTCAAACGGTCGCGCTCCAGGTAGGAGGCGCGGTGCGTGGCGGCGTCGAAAGTGATTTTGGATTCGCGCCAGCGGCTGCCTTCGTGCGAGGTCATCTGCACGCTCTCGGCGCAGGTCGCCGGGTTGAGATTGGCGGAATAGTTGTCCTCCACCTTGTAGAAGGTGGACACCAGGCCGACGGATTCCAGCCGCAGATTGGCCTGCCAATCGCCGTGCGGCTCGTGGATCCATTCCAGTTTGGCGCGTCCGGCGGTGATGAGGCGCCACTCCACGTTGTAGTAAAGCGTCTCCTTGGCGGGCAGCTCACCCGCGGGCGAAACGGCCGGCTGCGGCGACAACATCGAGGCTACTGCCAGGAGCACGGCCGTGAGCTTCATGAAAAGACAGTGTCTCAAATGCATGACAGGGGTGCAATGAAAGGGAACATTCCTCGTCTAGTCTTCGTAAGATATCGCCATACAAGGGATAATACGGGACATATGTCATTCGGCGCATTCACGCGGCGCCCAGCGGCCCTGCTGGCGCTCGGTCTCTGTACGGTAGGCGTGCTGGTGAGCGTATTGGGACGGTTGGCCACGGGTCCGCACCAGGAACCCAAGCGCACGGCATTCACCAATGAGGCCGGCGCGCACGCGTACCCGGCATTTTCGCCGGATGGCCGGCAGGTGGCCTATAGCGCGCACGCGGTAGGGAAGGACGAGACCTTTCACATTTTCGTGCAGGCTTCCTCCGGCGGCGCGCGGCAGGTGACCCGCGGCGAGGGGAGCGACATCGGCCCCGCCTGGAGTCCGGATGGCGGCAGCTTGGCGTTCCTTCGCGTGGACGACGACGCCACGCGCACCATGGTGATTCCTTCTGCCGGCGGCGAGGCGCGGCAGATCGCCGAATTCGCCGTCGCCGGCGATGAGAGGCAGCCCCTGCCCTCGGTAGCCTGGACGCACGACGGAAAATCGCTGGTGGTGGCGGGCGCGCGGGAAGGGCAGCCGTCCGCGCTGGCGGTGGTCGCGGCATCGGGCGGCGCGGCGAAGCAGATCACCAGCCCCGCCAAGGACACTCCCGGCGACTTCAGCCCGGCGGTTTCTCCCGACGGCGCTACCATCGCTTTCGTGCGCAGCACAGACTCCGAGAATCGCGAAGGCGGCGATGTTTGGCTGTGCGATCTGGCGGGCGGCGCGGTGCGCCGGCTCACCTTCGACGATCACATGGTCCACGGCCTCGCCTGGACGCCCGACGGCCGCGAACTGGTGTACTCGTCCAACCGCGGCATGGGCTGGCGATTGTGGCGGCTGCCGGCTTATGGCGGCACGCCGCGCGACCTGCTGGTGGCGGGAAACCAGGCGCAGTTTCCGGCGATCTCGCGCGACGGCCGGCTGTTGTTCACCGAACGGGCCGCGGAGTCGTCCATCTGGCGCGTGGATTTGGGCAATCCGGCGACGCCCGGAATCGCGGTCAAGGATCCGCACGAACGGCCGCTGGTTCGCTCGGCGGCGCGGGAAATTGAACCAGCCATTTCGCCCGACGGAAAACGGATCGCCAACGTTTCGGACCAGGGTTTCGACCAGCAGATCTGGGTGGGCGACGCCGACGGTCTCACGCCGCGCTATCAACTGACCCAGTTTCCGCAGATGCGTCTGCGCCATTTGCGGTGGTCGCCCGATGGCGCGTGGCTGCTCTATGAGGCGCGATCGCAGCGCGGCACCGAGACCTATAAGATCGAGGTGAAGCCCAACGCGCGGCCGGTCCGCGTGCTGGAAGGGGAAGGCGGCGCGTCCTGGTCGTCCGACGGGAAGTCGATCTACTACGAGTCGGGGGGCGAACTCGTGAAAGCGGCGGCCGACGGCAGCGGGGCGCGGCCCATTCTGCAGCAGCAGCGGCGCGGATTCAGCATGCCCGAGGAGTCCGTCGACGGCAAGTTTGTCTACTTCCGCGGCGGCCGGACCATTTCCCGGATTCCCGCGGAGGGCGGCAAGGTCGAAGAAGTCGTGACACCGGAGCACGAATTGGTGTGGAGTTCGCTGCAGGCGGCGAAGCAGGGATTGTACTACCTGGTTTGGGTGCGGTCGCAGCGCCGGTTTGTGCTGGAGTTCTACGATTTCGCGGCGCAGAAATCCAGCGACGTGCTGCCGATCAAGGATATCGATATGGACGGCGACGGCTTCCGCGTATCGCCGGACGGAAAGTATGTGCTCTATCCTAAGAGGGACGAAGGCGAAACCAATCTGGTGATGGTGGAGAATTTTCGCTAGACGCGCGCCATGAAGCAGGACGCATCCTTTTTCGAAGGCAAAGAGCCCACTCTGATCTACATCGCCAAGAAGCTGCGCGACGCGCTGCGGCTGGAAGGCGCGCTGGCGGAATCGGGCATCGACTACGGGGTGGAGACCGACGAGTACTCCGGCGGCGTGATCTTCAAATCGCTGCGCACGGGAGCTTTCTTTTACGTGTTGCCGGAGACGTCGGAGGCCGCGCGCGCCGCGATGCAGCGGCACGGATTCAAGCCGCACGTGGAGTGAGGGAGCCGGGCTCGCGATTGGCGAAGATCGGTGGAGGCTTTGACTCGTACGGCAATTTGCCGTATCCTGGCAGTATGGAGAAAGCTTCCACTACCGCCCGTCTGGAGGCGCGGCTGCCGGCCGATATTCACGCGCTGCTCAAGCGGGCCGCGGAAATTGAAGGCCGCTCCGTCACGGACTTCGTGGTGACGGCCGCGCGCGAAGCCGCCTGCCGGACCATCGAGAAGACCGAGATTATCCGGCTGTCGGTGGAAGACCAGCGCCGCATCGCAGACGCGATTCTCCATCCGCCCAAACCCGCGCCTGCCCTGCGGCGGGCCTTCAAACGCCGCCGCCAGCTATTCGGTTCCGCGTGACACACCCATTTCGACTGGAGCCGCTGAGCGACCGGCATGACCGCCTGGCATTCGGTTGCGGAGAAGACGCTCTCGATCGGTATCTGCGGACGCAGGCCACCCAAGACATTCGCCGGCGCGTAGCGAGTTGTTTTGTCGCTGTCGAGACGGCGACCGGCCGGCTCGCCGCTTATTACACGATTGCCGCGGCTAGCATCCCGACACCGCAGCTTCCGCCCGAGAGGGTGAAGCGCCTTCCGCGTTATCCGACCCTGCCGGCAGTGCGCATCGGACGCCTGGCCGTGGACCTTGCGTTTCGAGGACGCGGTCTGGGAGGGGCGCTGTTGGCCGATGCCGCCGGCCGGACTTTGCAGTCGCCGGCCGCCGTCTTTGCCCTGCTTGTGGATGCCAAGAACGACGAGGCTGTAGCCTTCTATCGGCATCACGGCTTCCAGCCCTTTGTCAGTCAGCCGCGGACCTTGTTTCTTCCTATGGCGACCGCCGAAACGCTCCTGCTGTAAACCGCCCTACAGATCGATATCGCGCACCGGCTTGCTGTCGTCGGGATTCTCCTTGGCGCGCTTGAAGAGTTCGTCGAATTTCTTCTCCAGTACCTTGGCGTGTGACTTCTCGGCTTCCATCGATTTGCGGAAGACTTCGTCGCGCCGTCCCTCCTCGCCCTTGAGCTTGGCGACTTCGGCCGCCAGATCTTCGATGGGTTTGGGCTTCTCCGGCACGATGTGGGCGATCACCGCGCGGGTTTCCGCATCCACCGTCAGAATCGCCTGGCAACAGGGGCACGGCACGTCGAACATTGCTTTGGCCATCCCACCATCGTACTGCACGGAAGCCAGGTCGATTTCCGCGTGCGGATGCGGTTTCGGGCGCCGCGCCAAAAAGCCCTCCGACTTGGCTAGAATGAAGGTTATCCACTCCCACGGAGGAACAGCCTACATTGAATTCTGCAATTCTCGCCCTGGAAGACGGAACGGTCTTCGAGGGCAGGAGTTTTGGTGCGTCGGCCGAACGCTCGGGTGAGGTGGTCTTCAATACCGCCCTCACCGGCTATCAGGAAGTCTTCACCGATCCCTCCTATACCGGCCAGATCGTCATTCTCACCAACCCGCAAATCGGGAATTACGGCACCAGCTCTCAGGACGATGAAGCCGCGCGGCCTTACATCGAAGGACTGGTGGTGCGCGAATTCTCATCCATGGCCAGCAACTGGCGCTCCGACGCCGAAGCCGGCCACTTCCTGGACCGCGCCGGCATCCCAGTCATCTCCGATCTCGATACGCGCGCGCTGGTGCGCCATCTGCGGACGCGCGGCGTGATGCGCGGCGTGCTCTCGTCCACTGATTCCGATGGCCCGCGGCTGGTCGAAAAAGCGCGCGCCATCCCCAGTATGGCGGGGCTCGACCTGGCCAGCCGCGTCAGCACCGAAGAGCCCTACGAATGGACCCACGGCGTCGACGCCTGTTCGCCGTCCGAAGGCGTGGGACGCGCCAGGGAACCGCGCTTCCACGTGGTGGCGTACGATTACGGCATCAAACGCAACATCCTGCGCCGCCTGGTGCAGACCGGCTGCCGCGTCACCGTGGTGCCCTCGCTCACCTCCGCCGAGGACGTGCTGGCTCTCGCGCCCGACGGCGTCTTCCTCTCTAACGGGCCGGGCGATCCGGAGCCGCTCACCGCGCAGGTGGCCAACATCCGCAAGTTGATCGGCAAGAAGCCGATCTTCGGCATCTGCCTGGGACACCAGTTGCTCGGACTGGCGCTCGGCGGCAAGACGTACAAACTCAAGTTCGGCCATCGCGGCGCCAACCATCCGGTGCGCAACGACCGGACCGGCCGCGTGGAAATCACCTCCCACAATCACGGGTTCGCGGTGGATCCCGATTCCCTCAACCTGAGCCAGGTGGAACTCACTCACGTGAATCTCAACGACCAGACGCTCGAAGGCTTCCGCCATCGCGAATACCCGGTGTTCTGCGTGCAATACCATCCCGAGGCCGCGCCCGGCCCGCACGACTCCCACTATCTGTTTGACGAATTCGTCACACTCATGAGCGGACAATAGCCGATGCCCAGACGCAACGACATCCACCGCATCCTCATCATCGGCTCCGGCCCCATCATCATCGGGCAGGCCTGCGAGTTCGATTATTCCGGCACCCAGGCGGCCAAAGCCCTGCGCGCCGATGGCTACCAGGTCATCCTGGTCAATTCCAATCCGGCGACCATCATGACCGACCCGGACCTGGCGGACAAGACTTACGTGGAGCCGCTCACGCGGCCGTATCTGGAGGAGATCATCAAGCGCGAACGGCCGGACGCGCTGCTCTCCACCGTGGGCGGACAGACCGGCCTGAATCTCGCCGTGGAGCTGGCCGAGGCGGGCGTGCTGGATCGCTATGGCGTGGAGTTGATCGGCGCCAAGATCGAGGCCATCAAGAAGGCCGAAGACCGCCTGATGTTCAAGGACGCGATGCGCAAGATCGGCCTGGAGACGCCGCAATCGCAACTGATCAACAGCATCAAAGGCGGCGAGGAATTCGCCGAGCGCCTCGGCTACCCGTGCATTCTGCGGCCCAGCTTCACCCTGGGCGGCACCGGCGGCGGCATCGCCTATAACCGCGAGGAACTGGCGGAGATTCTGGAGCGCGGGCTGGCGCTTTCGCCGGTGCACGAAGTGCTCATCGAAGAGAGCGCGCTGGGATGGAAAGAGTACGAACTGGAGGTGATGCGCGACCTGGCCGACAACTGCATCATCGTCTGCTCCATCGAGAATTTCGACCCCATGGGCGTGCACACCGGCGATTCCATTACGGTGGCCCCGGCGCAGACCCTCACCGACCGCGAATACCAGATGATGCGCGACGGCGCGCTACGCTGCCTGCGCGAGATCGGCGTGGATACCGGCGGGTCCAATGTGCAGTTCGCCATCAACCCGCAGAACGGGCGCATGGTGATCATCGAGATGAACCCGCGCGTGTCGCGCAGTTCGGCGCTGGCGTCGAAGGCCACCGGATTCCCCATCGCCAAGATCGCCGCCAAGCTGGCCGTGGGATACCGGCTCGACGAGATCCCCAACGACATCACGCGCAAGACGCCGGCCTGCTTCGAGCCGACCATCGATTACGTAGTCGCCAAG
>Ga0181529_10001170_pt1 | contig 35409 bp, 36 predicted proteins | sample PEATcosm2014_Bin_36_FD_119763 | JGI IMG/M metagenome (GOLD analysis project Ga0181529, IMG submission 119763) | Peatland microbial communities from MTU Mesocosm Facility, Houghton, MI, USA - PEATcosm2014_Bin10_30_metaG | ecosystem: Environmental > Terrestrial > Soil > Wetlands > Peat | place... | reverse complement strand
ATACGTGGACGCCTTCGGCCGTTATGCCGGAAGAATAAATCGAGAGGATGCCGAGCACGGTCAGGGCCAAGGTCGCGCCCAGGAGCGCAAGATCCATCTCGGCGATCGTCTTCCTGAGATTCATTCGATGCGCCCCTGTCTCGGCACCAGGTACCGCAGGCCGAGAGTGTCGACCGCCTGATCGTAGCTTTGCTTGGCGAACATTCCCTGGAAGATAATGTTCGTCGCGTACGGGGCCCACCATTCCCAGGGATTGGAGGCTTCCACCATCACGACCACGACGATCTTATCCTTCGGATCGGGGGCGTCGTAAGGGCCGAAAGCCACGAACCAGGAATGCCAATGGTCCTTCAATCCCACCTCTGCCGTACCCGTCTTGCCGGCCACCTGGACGGCCTTGGTATTGACCGGGAATTTCGCGGTACCCTCGGTAATGACTCCGCGCAGGTCGTCCCGCACCTCCGCGAAAGTATCCTTCGAGATATTCGAGCGAAGGATCTCCTTGGGGATGACGGTCCGTACGATGGCGCCCGAGGAGGGGTCGCGTATCTCCTTGAGCACGTGCGGCTGATAGACGATTCCGTCGTTGACGATCATCGACATCATGTCGGCCATCTGGAGAGGAGTCACCAGTAAATCTCCTTGGCCGATCGCGAGGTTCATCGTATCGCCGCCGAGCCATTTCTCGTGTATTCGACGCTCCTTCCATTGAGGCGTCGGGACCAATCCGTCGAGCTCTCCAGGCAGGTCGATGCCCGTCGCCTTGCCGTAGCCGAACTCCTTGGCATAGGAGACGATCCGCTCTATGCCCAGGTAATCCCTGCCGACCGTCCAGAAATACACGTCGCAGGAGTTCTCGAGACCGCCTTTCAGATCCAGCCAACCGTGCCCCGGCTTCTTGGTCCAGCAGTCGAAAACCCTGTCGCCGTAGCTGATCTGCCCGGTGCAAAGGACTTTCTTATCCGTCGGAAAGGCCTTTTCTTCGATGATGCCCGTCGTCATGATGACCTTGAAGGTCGAGGCCGGGGGATAGCTCGATTGCACGGCCCGGTTCAGGAGGGGATTGTTGCGATCGGCGAGAAGCTGGGCGTATTCGTCGCCTGCGTTCGCGCCCGTGAAGAGATTCGGGTTGTACCAGGGATAGGAAACCATCGCCAGGATCTCTCCCGTCGCGGGCCTCATCACGATGACGGACCCCATCCTGGGACCGAGGGCCTTCTCCGCGAGCTTTTGAATCGTATCGTCGATCGTGAGGACGACGCTCGAGCCCATTACCGGCGGGTCGACGATTCCCTGCTCCGATGCGATGCTCCGGCCCCTTACGTCGACCGTGCGGAATTCGCGACCGTCGCGGCCGCGCAATTCGGTATCGTACTGCTTTTCGATGCCCGTCTTGCCGATTACGTCGCCCGCTTTGTAGCCCTGATTGTACATGAGCGTCAGCTCATCCTTGGTAATGTCGCCGACATAACCGATGATGTGCGAGAGCGAGCCGGTCTCGATGTAGTTGCGGACCGGCTTCGAGTGCCAGGATACCCCCGGGAATTCATCGATCCTCTCGGCGAGGGAAGTAACGGTATCGTACGAAACCGAGCCGAGGATCTCGATCGGTTGGTATAGGTGATAATTCGCAGGGGTTATTTTCTTCCGGATATCCGCGACCGGCATTCGCAGCGCGGAGGCCAGATTCGAAAATACGGCTTCGCGCTTCGCGTCGGGCAAATCGGCGGGGGTGATATCGATGGCGAAGGAGTCGGTATTGACGACGAAGGGGGTGGAGAAAGTCCTATCGTATATCTCTCCCCTTTGGGCGGGAATCACATTGCTCTGTTGCGAGATTTTGGTCGCTTTGCTCCTATACTCGCCGCCCCTGATGGCCTGCAGGTATAGGAGATAGCCCGAATAGCTCAGGAATAGGACGAGGCTGAGGACGGAAAGGCTCCGTATCCTGCTCGCCGAGGAATCGCGGGAATTCTCGAATCTCTCGGGTATGGACGAGCGGCTCATCCCCGTCGGCGCTCCGTGGCCAGCAAGCGGCGCAGGGGGCCGAGGAGGAGGAATGCGAGGGGGGCGAGCAGCCCGTTGTAGGCCGCCTCGATCCATATCGTGCGTTCCACCAGGGAGTAGGCATGAACCTTGGATCCGAACAGGAGGAAGAGCGCCCCCGCGGCCAAGGCTTTCGCGATCGTTCCCGCGAAGCCGAGTATCACCGGGAGCAGCAGCTTGTCGATATAGAAGGAGCCATGCAGGAGCGAGGCTGCGGCCGCGACGGCGGTCTTGATGAACGCATGAAAGCCGAGGGGCGAAGCCGATAGGAAATCCTCGGCGAAACCCGAGAGGAAACCCGAGATCGGCCCGGCGACGAGCCCATTCATGTAGCTCAGCCAGATCAATACGATAAGGCCCAGGTCCGGCGTGACGCCCAGGACGGCGATGCCGCCGAACCAGGCCGATTGGGCCAGGGCGCAGGCGACGAGGAGCATGGTGGAAAGCACGACGCTGCGGATCATCGCGAGTCCCCTTCGTCCGCGACCGGCGGCTTCACCACGAATACGTACTCGATGCGGGAGAAATCCAACACGGGGTCGAGCTCGATATCGATCGAAGTCTGGTAATCCAGGACCCTGACCTTCTTGACCCGTCCGACCGCCACGTCCGAGGGGTACACGGACTCGTAGCCGGTGGTGGCGACGAGATCGCCGAATTGGATCTCGTCCTTGGCCTGCTTCTTGACGAAGCGCATGAGCAGGGGGTATTCCGGCGATCCTTGCCCGCCGACCAGGCCTTCCGTTCGCGAGCCGCCGGCCAGGCGAGAGGCGACGAAAGACATCGAGTCGTAGATGGGCACGATCTTGCTCGTGCCGGCGCCGACCTCGACTATCCTTCCGACCAAGCCTTCGATGCCGTCCTGGAACGCGATGACCGGCATGTTCTTGCGGATCCCGTCTCCGAAGCCCTTGTCGATGGTGATGGTCGAATAGAGATTCTCCGGATCCTTGGCGACGATCCTGGCGGCTATGCGCTGGTAGGCGATATCCTGCGAGAAGCCCAGCTGCTCCTTGAGCCTGTTGTTCTCCTCGCGGAGATCCGCAAGTCCTCTCTCCATGTTCGTATACCGCTCGAGCTTCGCGGACAGCTCATCGTAATTCTCCCTCAAGCGGCGCAGCTCGCTGATCGAAGCGAAGGTATCCGATACGAATTCGCCGACATCGGAGAAGCCTCTCTGGAAAAAACCGAGGATGCTGAGGCCCAGGCTCTCGGGAACCCCCTCCAGGCTCCTCGTCGAGACGATGAGGCATAGGAGGCTCGCCGCCAAAAGGATGGGGGCGACGGCGCTGCGCCCCCTGGTTCCCGCGCTCGGCGTTTGATCGACCACGTTACCCCTAGATGTTCAAGCTGTCGTAGACGCTCTGGGAGCCATCCTGGCTCCTCATGGTCTCGAAATACTTGCCGGCTCCGAGGGCTACGCACTCGAGAGGCCGTTCGGCAAGGATCACGGGCACGCCGGTCTCCTTCGCGACGAGCTTCGGCAGGCCCTTCAGCAGGGAACCGCCGCCCGCCATGACGATCCCGCGCTCGACTATATCGGCCGCGAGCTCGGGCGGAGTCTGGCCCAAGGTCTTCTTTATCTCCTCGACTATCTGGGTGATCGGCTCCTGAAGCGCTTCCCTGACTTCGACCGAATCTATCTCCAGGCGGCGAGGCAGGCCCGTGATCGCGTCCGTGCCCTTGATCTCGACTTTCTCGATGACCTTGTCGGGGCTCGCGTTCCCGATCTCGATCTTCAGCCTCTCGGCGGTCTGCTCTCCGATCGTCAGGTTGTGCACGTTCTTTATGTGCTTTATGATCGCCTCGTCGAACTCGTCGCCGCCGACGCGTATCGCGTTGGTCACGACCATGCCTTTCAGGGAGATAACCGAAATTTCCGACGTACCTCCGCCGATATCGCAGATCATATGCCCGGCCGGCTCCGAGATGGGAATATCCGCTCCGATCGCCGCCGCGAGAGACTCGGGAATGACCTTTACGAATCGCGCCCCGGCCTTATAGCCGGAATCCATGACGGCGTTCTCCTCGACCTTGGTGATGCAGGATGGAACGCCGATAACCATGCGGGGCTTGACGAACCAACGGGTCGATATGACCTTTTGCACGAAATACTTGATCATCTTCTCGGTCATGTCCGGATCGGCGATCACGCCGTCGCGAAGCGGCCGCTTGGCGATTATATCCCCAGGCGTCTTCCACAGCATGCGTTTCGCCTCGGAACCGACCGCGACTACCTTATTGGTACCGCGCTCGACCGCGACGACGGATGGCTCGTTCACGACGATGCCCTTCCCCCTCACGTAGATGAGCGTGTTGCAGGTACCGAGGTCTATCCCGATATCGAGGGAAAAGGAATCGAAAATACTGCGAAAAGCCATTACGAACCTCCGGGCTTGACTATAACTTCTCGGACAGCTTCTGCCGCGACGCGGCGTGCATGGGGTCTATAGAGACCGCCTTGCGCCATTCCGCGCGGGCCTTTATCGAATCTCCCTGCGACTGGTAGGCCAAGCCGAGCCGGTAATGCGCCTCGGCCGAGCGGGCGTCCATCGCGATAATGAGCGAATATTGCTCCTCGGCCTTGGCGAAGTCGCCTCGCCCGCCGTAAATGTCTCCCAGGATGAAGCGGCTGTTTTCCTTCGCCAAATCATCCTTGCCGTTGGCCAGGACCTCGAGGAGGAGGGCTTCGGCCTTCACCGGCTCCCCCCCGTCTACATAGGCCTTGGCCGTCGAGATGAGGAGGAGATCGGCTCGGCTCTTCGCGAGCGCGGCCTCGAAGTTGCTTATCGCCTTCGCCTTGTCCCCGAGCGCGACATAGGCGAGCGCGAGGTATTCCCGACTATCCGATGCGAGGTATCCGTCGGCAATGGACTGCTCCAGGTATTTGACCGATTCGTCGTAATAGGAATCGCCCTTATCGTAATAGGCCTTTCCCAGGACGTATTCGATCTGCGCCTTCGGAATGCTCCTCCCCGTGACGAGGACCTTCCTGAGCGCCGCGATCGACTCGTCGATCAGGGCCGCCCTATCCTCGCCCTCCGCCAAGTCCATCCCTTTATAGAATGACGCCAAGCCCCTGAACGACAGATAGAACGGATCGAGAGGCTTCGCCTCGAGCGAGGCCAGGCATTCGCTGCGGACATCGTCCCATTTCTTCGATTTCCAGTCGTCCATTATCTTCTGCTTGGATACCGGGCGGGTAGCGCTTATCCTTTCGAAGAAGCCCGATTTCCTCAATCGCAGGCCGATGCCGCCCAATAACGCCGCCGATGCGACGAGAACAAGGACAATAGCCATCCGCTTGCGCCGGCGCTTAGCGAGATAGCTTCCGGTGTAGTGTTCAAGGGTTCTGGAGAAGGGTTCCATAAAGGCAGAGACGCCATAACGCCTCGCCTCCTTGTACCACGAAAGGACGAATCTCGTCAATGAACGCCCTTGCGACGATTGAAGCCTCGAGAATCCGCACGATAAAAAAAGGCGGGCCTATAAGCCGGGTTCTGTACCCCTTTCGGGGCCGCCGCCATCCATCTCGTCCGACGGTTACCCGTCGAATCCGCGCGACCAACCCGTGAAGTTCGTCCCGGCCCGACGATCCCGGCGCGCAATCGCCGAGAGGCGATTGCGACGTCGAGGCCCGAAGGGCCGAGACGAGGGGCGAGCTGCCCTTCACTGCTCGGCCTTGCTCGCAGCGAGGCTTGCCATGCCGCCGTCGTCGCCGACGGCGCGGTGGGCCCTTACCCCGCCTTTTCACCCTTACCGAGGGCCGCGAGGCGGCCCTCGGCTCGCAATTCGATCGCTTTCGCTCTCGAACCGCTTGCTTCGAACCCTGGCGACCCCGGGCGGTATGTTTTCTGTGGCGCTTTCTGTCCCCCGCCGCGCCCGTCGCGCCTTACGACGCTCTGAGCTTGGCGAAGGCCCGGGAGTTACCCGGCGCTGCGCTCTCGTGAGCCCGGACTTTCCTCCGCGTATCGCCCGGGGCGGCTAGGCCCGCGGACGATACGCGACGGCGGCGCGGCCCGCCAAAATTCACTCTTCCGAATCCTCCATGGACGAGTCCTTCTCCCCCTCGTCGGTATCCTCATCGTAGCCGTCGTCCTCGCCTTCTTCGGAATAATCCTCGAGGTCGGAGAGGGAGCCGGATTCGATGTCGGCGAACAGCTGCTCGGATTGCTCCTCGGTTTCCTGATAATACAGGACGCGGGAGCAATACGGGCAAAAGATGATGCGGTTGCCGGAGCGCACTTCGTTGACGAACTGGGCGGGAAGGATCATGTAGCAGCCGGTGCAGACGTAGCCCTTGACGGGGACTATGCCGAGGCCCTGCTTGGATCTGATGATCCTCTCGAACTTGAACAGGACGTCCTTGTCTATCCCGCCGGAGGAGCTCTCCTCGCTCGCCCTGAGCTTTTCGATCTCGGCGACCTTGAGCTCCTTCTCGCCGTTGATCTTGGCGCTTTTCTCCGCGATCTCGCCCTCCTGGAGCTGAATCATGGACTCGTCGCGCCGGAGCGATTCCTCTATCTCGGCAAGCGAGCGCTCTTCGCGCTGCAGATCCTTGCGGATCCCGTGCTCGCGATCGGTGGCATCTCGGATTTCCTTGTTGAGCGCCTCGTATTCGCGCTGCGTCGAGATGGAATCCATCTGCTTCTCCGCGGTCTCGCGCGATCCCTCGGCCTCGGCGAGCTGTTGCCGCAACTCGCGGACCTTGGCCTCCGAGGCTTGGAAGGCCTCGCTCTTCTCCAGGTAGGACTTCTTGACGCGCGAGAGCAGCTCCATCTGAGCGTCTAGAGCCTTGGGTATCTCGTCGACCTCGCGCTCGATCCCGACGCGCTTGGTGAGGATCTCCTGGTATTCCCGGAGACGCTCGAAAACCTCTTCCATCAGCATAGGGCACCTCTCGAATTCGAAACCTGGCTAGTGATCCATATAGTCGCGCAGCTTTTGGCTGCGCTTGAAATGACGGAGCTTCTTGAGCGCCTTCGCCTCGATCTGGCGTATCCGCTCCCTGGTTACGTTGAAATACAATCCGACTTCCTCGAGGGTGAGGGAATAGCCGTCGTCCAGCCCGAAGCGCATCCTGAGGACTTCCTGCTCGCGCGGAGGCAGGGTGGACAGGACCGCGCGGATCTGCTCCTGGAGAAGCTTATAGTCGGTCTGGACCGACGGATTCTCCACCTCCTTGTCCTCGATGAAGTCGCCGAGGAGGGAGTCCTCGTCCTCCCCTATCGGGGTCTCGAGGGAGATGGGCTCGCGCGCCACGTTCTTGACGCTCTTGACGCGGGTGACCGGCCAACCCAGCTGCTCCGCGATTTCCTCGTCCGAGGGCTCTCGCCCGAGCTTTTGCATGAGCTGGCGGGATTCCCGCACGACCTTGTTGATCTGCTCGATCATGTGGACCGGCACGCGGATCGTCCTCGCCTGGTCGGAGATCGATCGGGTGATCGCCTGCCTGATCCACCAAGTGGCGTAGGTCGAGAACTTGTAGCCCTTGCGATACTCGAATTTCTCGACGGCCTTGATCAGGCCGATATTGCCTTCCTGCACCAGGTCGAAGAAGTGGAGCCCGCGATTCGTATATTTCTTGGCGATCGAGACGACCAGCCGGAGATTCGCCTTTATCAGGCGATCCTTCGCGTTCTTCATCATGATCCGGCCGCGGTTGATCTCCTTGGCCATCGCGATTATCGAGTCGGCGTCGGACTCGAACATGGTCTCGAGCTCGCGCATCTTCTTTTCCGTAACCTGGATCTGGCGGATCTTCTCCTTGACCTCGTCGGAGGATAGGCCGAGTTCCTCTTCTATGGTCTCGCGCTTCTCCTTGACGGTGAGGTTGCGCCCCAGGGTGCGGAGCTCGCGCATGCTCGAGATGCGCAATATCCGCTCTATGCGCTCCTGCTCCTTGCGGTACTTACGTATCTTCTTGGCCGAAAAGGTGAACTTTTCCGAGAAGGAGTTTATTTCCTCCGGGTGAATTTCCGCTTCCTTAAGACGGGACAGAAGGCCTTCGCGCTCGGCGGCCAGGCCTTCGTCCGTAAAGATATCGCCGCCGCGGGAGAGGATGTGGCGCTTGTGCTCGACGTATTCCTTGAGGTCCGCCAGGCAGTCGCGGATGATGTCCCGGTAGAACTGGTTGAGGCGCCTGCGCTCGGCTATTTTCTCGGTATTCTCCTTGCGTTGCAAAGAGGAATCCTTGGCCTCGCGTCGCGTCGCCTTCACCCCGATCTGGAAGAACTCCGGGATGAGCACGCCCGATCGCTTGATTATGCCCTTGATTATGTTCTCGCCCTCCTCCATGGACTTGGAGAGCTCCACTTCCTGCTCCGCGGTGAGGAGGTTCTCCTTGCCTATCTCCCTTAGATAGAGGCGGATCGGATCGTCGACGGAGGATTCCTTGTCGTTGTAGACGAGCCGCTTCTTCTCGGCTTCCGCCTCCTTGACCGCGACTTCGTCCTCGATCTGGATATCCTCCTCCTCGAGCCTGATGTCGTTGGCTTCGAGGAGGGCGAGGATGCCGTCGATCTTATCGGAGTTGAGGACGTGCTCGGGAAGAAAATCGGAAAGCTCGTCGAAGCTGATGGACTTCTTCGTTTTTGCGTATTCGAGAAGCTTGGCGATCGCCGGGTCCAGCTCAAGGTCGTTCATTGCGCTCACCCTTCATAGCCTCCCATTCGGTATCAAGACGCTTTTTTTCGTACAAAAGATCGTTGAGCGCCTCGGCGTCGGAAAAGCCGGACGCTCCGCCCGTTTCTGCGATCCGAGATAGCAGCCGCTCCCGCTTTCGCTCCAGGCTGCGACGGAGGACCTTTCCCGCGCCGTCGGACACGAAGCGATCGGCGTTCTCCGCCATCTCGCCCGAGGCGGCGACCTCGCGGACGAAGAGCCGTACGGATTCGTCCTCGATTCGCGCCAAGACCGCCTCTATGCCTAGATCATCGGCTCGAAAGCTCTCTTCTAGGGCTATGAATATATCCCGAGCCCTGAAATCGTCTAGATCCTCCGCCCTTATCTTCGAGCGCATCTCCTCGAAGCGCCCGGCATTGAGCGCCACGGCCGCCATGAAGACCAGCTCGTCCGTCCTCGCGCTGCGCCGCCCCGATGCCTTGCGATCTTCCGTATCCCTCGCTTGCCGCCCGGAGACGCGCGAGGCCGCCCCTCGTTTCGCGGCCTCGTAATCGTCGCTCATCGCTTTAGGATTAGCCCCGAAGTCCCTGGCCGCGAGATCCAGGAAAGCGTCGCGCTTGATCTCCGAGTCCAGCGCATCGGCGTAGGGGTAAAGAAACGTCGAAGCCCTCGCCTTGCCTTCCACGCTGCCTATGTCGAAAAGCTCCTTTGCTCGCCGTACGAGAAAATCGCCTCCATTTATAGTGAAATCCCGTATCTTTTGCAATGTCCCCATTCCCTCTTTTTCCAAAATTTCGGAGGCATCCTTACCTCCCGGAAGAGAGACGACCCGAGCGTCGAGGCCGGCGCCCGCCGCGATGGCGCATCCGCGCTCGGCGGCCTTCTTCCCCGCCTCGTCCGCGTCGAAGCAAAGGAGGACCCGGTCGGCCCATCGCTTCAGGAGCCTTGCCTGACTGGCCGTAAAGGCCGTCCCGAGAGGCGCGACGGCCGTGAGGACTCCGGCGGCGTGAAAGGAGAGCGCATCCATGTAGCCTTCGCAGATAAGGGCCTCGCCCTGCTTCTTTATCGTCGGCAGAGCCTTTTCTAATGCGAAAAGATTGTCCTGCTTTTTGAAAAGCCGCGTATCAGGGCTGTTTATGTACTTCGGCCCCTCGCCTTCCAACAACCGCCCACCGAAGGCGATCACCCTTCCCTTCGCATCGCTGATGGGGAAAATAAGCCTATCGCAAAAAATGGGATAATCGCGAGAAGAACCTGCGAACAAACCTGAATGGGCTAGAAAATCAATTGAATAGCCTTTCCCTAAAAGAAAATGGTACATCCAGCGCCTGTCGCCAGGGGCATAGCCGAGCAGAAAATCCTCGACGATCGAATCCGGGATGCCGCGGGAACGAAGGCGTTCCCTGGCGAAGGATCCGGATGGATGACCGGTGAGGAACCAGTGAAAGGTGCCGCGAAGCCGGTCGTAAAGCTCGAGGAGGACTTTTTTCTCCTTTTCGTCCTCGCTGGGCGCTTCTTCGAGCGCGAGGGCTATCCCGGCCCTCTTGGCCAGATCCTCCATCGCCTCCGGAAAACTGAGCTTTTCGAGCTCCATGAGGAACTGGACCGTAGAGCCGCCCTTTTGGCAGCCGAAGCAATAATAGAGACCCTTATCCGGATCGACGCTGAAGGACGGACTCTTCTCGGCATGGAAAGGACAAAGCCCGACCCATCTGCCGCCCTTTTTCACAAGGCGGACATGCTCGCCGATCACCGAAACGATATCGGTCTTGTCCAGCACCTCCTGCACGAGGCGATCCGGGATCCGTCCCATCAGTCGCCGACCTTCTTTATGAAGAGGGAGCGCGCGTCCAGGTGCTCTTCGAGCGTCGTCGAAAAGTGATGCGTCCCGGCATCCGCGTCGACGAGGCGGAAGTATAGATAGTGGCTGGGCTTGGGGCGGAACGCGGCGCGCAAGGAAGTCATGCCCGGATTGGAGATGGGGCCCGGAGGGAGGCCGCGGCGCTCGTAAGTATTATAGGGATCGGGGATCTTGAGGTCGCGGTCGTAGATCACGTCGGGATGCGGCCGGCCGAGGCGCTCGGTTATCACGTAGACGACGGTCGCGCAGGATTGCAGGGCCATCCGTATCTTGAGCCGATTGTAGAACACGTCGGCTATCAATGGCGCTTCCTCGGGCGACTTGTACTCGCGCTCGACTATCGACGCGAGCGTCAGGCGCTCGTACAACTCCTTCGACGAGAGCGACGTCGCTTCCTGTATGGAAGAAACGCGCTCGCGAAAGGCCTTCACCATCTCGCGTACGATGCTTTCGGCGGAACAACCGACCGGAAAGAAATAGGTATCGGGGAAAAGATAACCCTCCGCGGAAATGGCCGGGATCCCGAGCTCGGCGAGAAGCGACGAGGAGGTCGCGGCTTGGATGAACGAGGCCTTGGGCACGAGGCCGATGCGCTCGAGAAGTCCGCCGATCTGGGATAGCGTAAAGCCTTCCGGTATGGTGACGCGGGAAAGGGCCTGCCTGCCCGAGACCAGCTCGTCGAGTATTTCCCTTGAGCCCATCCCCGGGCTTATTCGGTAAGTCCCGACCTTCAACGAGGAACCGAAGCCTTCGGCCCTGGCGAGAAGCCTGAAGGCCAATGCCGATCGGATGAAGCCTTTTCGCGCCAGGGCGGCGGCGACCGTTTGCGCGCCGTCTCCCTTATCCACGGTTACGAGACCGCCGGAGCCGATGCCGCCCGAGGGAAGAGAGCCGATGACGAGGGCGGCAGAGCAGGCGGCAGCCGCTAGGACGACGGCGGCCAGCGCGATGCCGAAGGCTCGAGCCAGCCGGCGTCCTGATGCTCCTGTTATCGTAGGCGGGCCTCCGTAAATGCTTCGTTCAGAGCTCGTCGAGCTTGGCGAGGAGAGTCCCGGGCGACTCCATTTCCTCTATCGAGAGGCGATCATAGAGGTAAGCCCGGAGCGCGGCATAGAGCTCCGCGGCGCCGGGCGCGAGCTCGTCCTCTCTCGCCTCCAAAAAAAGATACAATCTCAAGGCCGACCTGAGGTCCATTCGCAGCGTGAAATCGTCCATGGCTAGACCTCTATATCGAGACCCTCGCGCGCCAGGATTACCTCGATTCCCCTGCTCTCGAGGTGCTCGACGTACCAAGACGCGTTCTTGAATATGGACTCTACCTTCAGGTCCGAATAGGAAGGCTCATGATGGAATAGCACGAGCTTCTTTATCCCCCAGGTCGCCGCGAAGTCCAGGGCCAGGCTGAACGATGAATGGCCCCAATTGTACTTCTCGATAGCCTCGCCCAGGGTGTATTGCGTGTCGAGCACAAGGATATCGGCGTCCTGGAAGTAGGCTTTATTCTCGGGCGTGCGGCTGAAGTCGTCCTCCCGCAATTCGGTATCGGTCGAGTATATGGCCCGGATGCCGTCCTCCTCTATGGCGTAGCTGTAACAGCCGCCGGGATGGCTCATCGCGCGGTAGCCGATCTTCACCCCTCCCACGCGGACGGGATCGCCGTCGAGGACGCGGAACTCCTTGGCTGCCGACATCACGTCCATCGTAATGGGGAAATAGGGCGGCCTCATCTGGCCTTCGAGGATGGATTTGAACTCGGGGACGGGGCTGTAGAAGGCGATTGAGCACCGCGGATCGAAGGCGGGACCGAAGAACGGCAAGCCCTGTATGTGGTCCCAATGGAAGTGCGAGAAGAAGATGTGGCAGTCCACGGGCTTCTTCATGGAAAGAATCTCGTTCCCCAGCTCGCGGATTCCGGTACCGGCATCGAAGATGAAGCGGCGGCGCTCCTTGGTCGCCACTTCCACGCAGGCCGTATTGCCCCCGACCGTCGAAAAGAGGTAATCCGGCAGGGAGCCAAGGAATAATTCTCGGGCCTCCTGGCTCTCGATGTCCTTCGTGGAGATCCTTTGGATAGTCGACGAGATTTTGCTCTTGACCTTCGACGGCATGAGCGGGGTCGGCACCGAGCCCCTAACTCCCCAGAATCGTATCCTCATCCGAGCACTCCGGATCGACGCCGTAGCTCAGGACGATAGTCCCGGCCCCGCGCCGCTCAAGCAGGCGTTCTTCGATATATTCCCTCGAGCGCGTCTCCCCCGAATCGATACCGGGGCAGGAAAGCGCTTCCCTTCGCCACGATTCCCTGGATTCCATTATCGAGGACCAGAACGGATAGGTCGAGCACTGAATCGGCCTCTCTTCGTAGACTTCGCAGCCGCCGGCTCCCCACAGCACGCAATCGTTGGAGCCGTTTTCCCGCGGGACCTCCCGTAGACTCAAGGCCATTCCCGTCCCGACGTCGACGAGCGCGCAATAACCGCGGAAAAAGGCCTTGAATTCGAGGCCGAGCCTGGCCAGCAGCCTGCGCAGATCGTCTTTCGTCAGGAATACGTAGCCGGGCTCGCCCCTGCAACAGGCCGAGCATCGCTCGCAGGAGAACCGTACTCCCCGGGCGTAGAAAGGCTCACTCATTTTCTCTCTCCAACGCGGCTCCTGAAAAAAAACCCCTTCTCCGCGAGAAGGGGCGATGGGGAGAGAAGGATTTGAACCTTCGAAGGCGTAAGCCAACAGATTTACAGTCTGCCCCCTTTGACCACTCGGGAATCTCCCCAGGGGATCGAAGCGGCTCAAGACGGCCCGAGCCATCTCCCGGAATCGAACCGGGGACCTCGAGATTACAAGTCACGCGCTCTACCGACTGAGCTAAGATGGCTTCGACGACGGCGGGAAATATATCCGTAGGCCGCCCCTTAGTCAAGGGAGAGGGTCGCTTCACTTGAGCGGGGCATAGTAGCCAAGCTCGTCCTTCCCGCTTTTCTTGTATAGGTAGGCCTCCACGCCGAGCTCCAGATACGCCCATCCGAAGTTCGTCTCGGCCTTCGAGGTGAAGGAGAAGCGATAGCGCCCGGTGGCGGCCGACGCGATCTCGGAAGCGAGGTCGCCGAGCCCCCGCGGCCTGGAGGCCGAGAAGATGCCGCCCCCCGTTCGCTCGGCGAGATAGCGCAATGCGGGATCGGGCTCCGCGAGGACCACCGCGAAGAAGCGGATGCCGTTGTCGCGCATCAGCGCCGCGAGCTCGGACAGGGTAGTGCCGGCGAAGGATGCCTCGTCGACGGCGCCGGTGCCGAGGTAGACGACCGCGTCCCGGTTGCCGGACGGCAGGAGTCCGGTAGCCGCGAGGCGCAGCGCCAGATCGAAGCGTCCGCGTCCCGCGGCGGGAGAGAGCGCGACGCGAAGGGCGGCCAAGAGATCGCCCTTCGACTGCAGGGCCGGGACAGGTCCCGCGGTTATCAGCGAGGGCCCATCCCGGTCGCCGCCGCTCAGCTTCGAGTACAGCTCCGTGAGGGCCGCGCGCTGGGAATCGCCGAGCGCGCTCATATCCGCGGAGCGCTCGAGAACGATCGCCGTTCGCGAGTCCGTCGCCCTATCGCCCGATCCGAGGTAGCTCGCCTCCGAGACGGGCTGAATAGTCTCCTCGGTGCGGATGACCGCCTTTCCTCCCTCGTCAACCTGACTCGTCCTGCGAACGGTTTCCGTAAGGTAGAAGTTGCCCTCCTTGAGGCCGACGACCGGGGCGCCGTTCTGGTCCCGCACGATCACGTCGAGGGTGACCCTGGGGAAGGCGCTGGAATCGATGCTCTGGATCTCAACATCCAAGCCGGAGGCCAGGGAGGACGCATCCGAGAGGACGGAGACGGCCGATGCGTCGAAATCGCATGCCACGAGGTTGCCGTTGAAATCGGGGGCCGCGTCGACGAAACGAGCCTTCTTGCCCTGCGCGCGGTACAGTTCGGACAGCGCCTCGGTCTCCAGGTCTATGGAGACTATCCTGTCGGTGTCCGCGACCAGGAGGGAGCGGCCTCCGTCCCACGAGGAGAGCCCTTCCGGGGAATGGAGTTCGCCTTCCGCCAGGACGCCCATATAATTGCCCGACTCGTCGAATTTATAGATCGATTTGGCTATCGAATCCGCCACATAGACTATCCCGTCGGCAACGTATATTCCCGTAGGACTCTCGAAGCCGGGGAAACCGGTATCCGCGTCCTTGGCCCCGAAGGAAAGGACGAAAACGCCCTGGTCGTCGAATTTGCTGACCTTCGCGTTACCGAAGTCGACGACGTATAGGTAACCCTCGCCGTTCGTCGCGGCGCATTGGGGTCCGATCATGCCGTCGGCCGTCCTCCCCTTCCGGCCGAAAGTCTTCGAGCTTCCGTCCGGCGCGATTCTCGCCACGCGATCGCCGTTGAACTCGGTGACGAAGAGCGTGCCGTCGGGCAGGAAGGCCGCCCCATAGGGCCTATCGAAGCCGGCGAGTCCGCCTCTATCCCGACCGCGCGCGACGCCGGAGGAATCGAGAGTGACGAGCTCGTCGGAACCGTGCGCCACTAGGAACAACGAGCCGTCGGGTCGGGGAATGATCGTCGAGGGCCGTTCGAAGATAGACTGCCGACCGACCCTTCCCTCGAAGCGCTCGACCTCGACGAAATCGTAGGCTTCCGCGCCGGAAGGGATGGCCCTCGAACCGCGCAGGGAGTCCGCCTTGGCCTTCAGGAAGGGCGGCAGGTCCGGCGCGTCGAGGAGGGGCTGCCAGACTCGAAGCGCGGTCTCTTCGTAGCCGCTTTTCAAGTAGGCTCGGCCGAGCCAATACTCGATCAAGGCCGTACCCGGCGCGTAGGCGAGGGCTTTCTCGAAGAGAAGTATGGATTCGGCGTAATGGCCGCGGTGATATGACTGCACTCCGAGGCGAAGCTGCTCGGCAGCCCCCGGCGATTGAAGGACCGAGCCGTATTGCGCCCATGCGCGGTCGGCGCGCGGCGGAGAGAGCGCCAGGGCCACGCCGAAGGACGCGAGCATCACAGATCGCCTCAGGTTCATCCCGGTTTACCTCGTTGCGAGCTTTATGGCTTGGGCATGCTCGCGGATCTCGGGCGCGCTCGGCCTTTGAGCCAGGGCCCTTCCTATATGATCCCTCGCCTCGTCCAGGAACCCCAGCTTAAAGTAGGCCCAGGCCAGCGAATCTCGGTATGCGGGATTGTCGGGCGCCTTGTCCAGGGCTTTCCGGCATAAGGTCAAGGCCCGCGCGCCGTCCATTCCTTCGCAGGCGAGGATGTAGCCCATCCCGTTGAGCGCGTTCGCGTTCTCGGGATCGAGTTTCAGGGCCTTCCCGTACCAGCGCAGGCTGTCTCCCGGCCTTCCTTGGGCCCATGCCGTGTACGCCAGGAAAGAATAGACCTGTACGGTTTCGTAGCCGGAATCCCTGAGCCGCGCCAATTCGTATTCGGCCAGCTTATGCCTGGCCGTGAGGGCATAGACATAGGCGAGCGCCATTCTGCATTGACGCTCGCGGACGGGATCGAGAGCTCCGGTGACCACTTGCTCGAGGTAGAGCAGCGCGTCGTCCCACTCGCCGAGCCGCGTATAGCAGATCCCGAATAGGTAGGCCATCTCGAACCGGTTGTCCTCCTCGGGCTCGGCGCCGCGGAGGAGAGCGAGGGCGCCGAGCCAATCGCGGGATGCGACCAATCGCCTGGCCTCGGATAGGGCCTCGGACATGGGCATATCCTAACGGAATTCCCGCCCGGAGAGGAAGCCCGCGGGGACCTGAGGCTGGACGAGGATCCGGCTGACGGAGACTTTCCCCGCGCTTACGATCGAGACGTCGCTCGCGTCGTCCGCGCGCGCTCCCGATTCGCCCCCCATGAGGAAGAAATAATCGAAGCCGTCGGGGCCGGAGAAGGACTTGATCTCGTTCGCGTAGGCGCGACGGCAAGGATGGGTCCAGATGGCTTCGAGGGAATCGTCGTCGACGCTCGGCGCGTTTACGTTCACGAAGGCGCTCTCCGAGCAGGCGGCCGCGAGCGCGTCCAGGCGCTTGAGTACGAAGGAGGCGGCTCCGCCATAGCGTAGGCTGGGCGCGCGGGACGCGCAGGATACGGCGATTCCGGGCACGCCAGCGAGGACTGCCTCCCTCGCCGCGGCGCAGGTTCCCGAATAGAGGATATCGGTCCCCAGATTGGGGCCGCGATTGATGCCGGAAACTACGACCTCCGGCTCGAAACCGATGGCTCCGAGCATCGCGAGAAGCACGCAATCCGTGGGAGTCCCGGAACAGGAAAACGCGTTTCTCCCGACTTTACGCAGTTTTTGCGCATCGCAGAGGGTGATCGCCTGCGAGACGCCGGAACGCTCCCTGTCCGGAGCGAGGATACGCACGTCGTGCTCCCTCGACAGGACTTCGGCGAGGATTACGAGACCTTCGGCCTCGAAGCCGTCGTCGTTGGTAACGAGTATCCTCATCGGTCAACCGACGACGCGCAAGCCGCCTGCGAGCCTCGTCTCGTGAATCGCGGGGCGGAATCCGAATATCCGCTCGTAATCCTCGAGCTTTTTCCTGTATTCGGGGAGAGAGGATTCGGACATGATGGACACCGTGCAGCCTCCAAAGCCCTTGCCCGTCAGGCGCGAGCACAGCACGCCTTCGATCTCCACGGCGCGCTTCGCGAGCCAATCGATCTCGGGGCAGGAGACTTCGTAGAGATTCCTGAGCGAGGTATGCGACTTGTTGACCGCTCGGCCGAATGCCGCCGCGTCGCCCTTGACGAGGGCCTCTTCGGCTTCGGTGACTCGAGCGAGCTCTTCGACGACATGGAGGCAGCGCCTTCGCACGCTCTCCGGAAGGCTGCCCATGAGTTCGTCCACTTCCTCCGGACCGAAATCCCTGAGGGTCTTGGACGAGCCGCGCGCGAGGACTGCCAGGCATTTCATGCAATCTTCGGCGCGTTGCTTGAGCTCGGCGTCTACGTTGACCCGCGGCACCTTGGAATCGGTGAGCACGACGATATTGTTACCGTCGAGAAAGGGGGCGGCACGGCGTCGATCCGTCCTGAGATCGACGATAGACACCGTCCCTCCCGCCGGAGCCGCTCCCGTGAGATGGTCGTAAGAGGGTACCGGACGCCCGAGGAACTCCGTCTCCGCCCGTCGCGCGAGATCGGCGAGCTCCTCGCCTCGCTTGTTCAGGCCGAAGACTTCCTTAAGAGCCAGGGCCGAGGCAAGGCCCAGGGCTGCCGACGATGCGAGGCCCAGGCCGACGGGAATATCGCCCGTTATCGTGAAGTTGAGGCCTTTGGCGGGCAAGCCCTCCCTGACGAGGAAGTCGAGGACGCCTTTGGGATAATTCGCCCACCTGTCCTCCCTTTTGAATTTGAGATTCCCGACGCTCGTCCTCTTGCGCTCGCCGAGGTCGGCGGCGAAGAAACGGAGCGAGGAATCGCGTCGTATCGAAACGGCGACCTGGATCTCGAAGGAAATCGCCGCAGCGAGGACCAACCCGTCCGAGGCCTCGGTGTGCTCACCGAGAAACTTTACCACACCGGGCGCCGCCGCTATTACGTCCGGCGCGACGTCGTATTCAGCCCGGTGAAGCGCTGCGATGTCCTTCATTAGCACCTCGTCGAGGAGGCGGGAGCACTCTCGGCTCGCAAGGACCCCCGCGCTTTCCAATTTATGGGGGACATAATACAACGAAACGAGATGTCATTCAATAAAAATAAATTGCCGGGCAGTTCGCGCTTTTGACATTTGTCCTTATACGCTGTAGAATAGGCTCCATGTCTGGTCTCAAAGAGGGAGCTGCCTTCCTCGCCGCAGCTTGCATGGTTTCATTGCTCGCGCTGTCCTGCGCCGGCCCTCCCAAGACGCGAGCGCCTCAGGAGGCGACCGGGAAGGCCGAGCCCCAAGCCGCGGTCCAGCCATCGGCCGGCCCGGCTTTCGATCCTAATGCCGTGCCCGAAGAGGTGAAGGTCGCGACCATTGCCGACGTCCGCGCGTTTATCGATTCGCTGAACCAGATAATACGGCGTCAAGACTACGACGCCTGGCTTTCGAATTTGACCGACGAATACATCCGGCACAATTCGGATCCGGCCATTCTTCAGCAATACTCCGAATATCCGATAATCAAGAACAAAGGCATCAGGCTTCAAACGCTCAAGGATTATTTTTTGAATGTCGTATATCCCTCTCGGCAAAACGATAAAGTCGACGACATCGAGTTCGTAAGGGAAGATCTCATAAAGGCGATAACCGTAAGCCCGAAGGGCGATCGGAATATTCTTTACATGCTCGAGAAGCATGGCGACACATGGAAGATAGGAATCGGGAGGCAATGATGAAACATGCAATCCGCGCGGCCCTGACGGCGGCGATCGCGTTTGCGTTGACGCTGGGCGCTGGTGCGCAGACGGCGACGCAAGCCTCGACGGCGCAAGCGGCTACTGGCCAGCCCAAGAGCGGCGAAAAGACGGTGGAAGAGGCCTACCTCCAGGAATCCGCCGAGGCCGCGATGGTCAAGGAACTGTCCCATGAAGACGGACTCGAAGCGAAGCAGCTGGCCTTGGATTACGCGCGGCGAGGCGTGGACGCGGGCAGGAAAAGCGACGATGTCCGGAGCTCCCTCCAATATCTCGCCCTCGAGAATACCGAGGTCGTCGTGCGCAGCGGAGGCGTCGGCGCGACGACGAACAATTTCCCCGATATTCGGCGACAGGCCTGCATTTTGCTAGGCAATTTCCCCTCGGCGGAAAGCAAGGATACCCTGGTCAGGGTCCTCAGAAACAGCAAGGCAGAGGATCCGATGGTCCTCGCCGAAGCGATTCGCTCCCTCGGGAAGATCGGGATGAACGACAACGACGAGGTCGTACAGTCGATCGCCGATTCGGTCAGCCACTTCGATAACGTCGGAATGTCCGAAGACAGGCTGGCTGTCTATACCCTGTTCGCCCTGAGCGATCTCGCCGAGAAGAGTCATGGATTGAAAGACATGGACCTGGTGACCAGCACGGTGATGAAGTTCACCAAGGGCAGTTATATCAAGGCCGTTCGGGACCTGGCCCAACAGACTCTGGACAAGCTTTCCGCCTACCAGACTCAGAACTCCGCCAAACAATAGCGGAATCCGTACACGAGAAAGGGACCGCTCCCGGCCCCTTTCTTGTTGCAAATACCGGCCGGCTTCCAGTATTTTATTGACAGGAGGTCGATATGGACACAAGCAGTGTCGGAACGATCGACGATTATATCCCCATGGTCGCCCCTCCTCCCTCTTCCAGGGAGACCGAGACGCAGGGCGAATCGGAGACCCGGCCGCAGGAAACCGTGGAAGATTCGGGGAAACTTCTAGATCTATACGCCTGAACTGTTTAGCATACCGGATTCGATGGGACGATTTATGAACGCGCCCTGCCGGATGCTATTCCTTCAATATTTTCGCCCGCTTTGAAGAAGCGCGCTCGATGGCTCGGGCAATACCCTCGTAACCGGTGCAACGGCAGAGGTTGGAGGCCATCCATTCTCGAGTCTCCTCGGGGCTCGGGGAGGGATGGGCTCGGAGAAGGGCATGGGCGTTGAGCATCATGCCCGGCGTGCAGAATCCGCACTGGTAGCCGTTCTCAGCCTGGAAGGCTTCGCGAAGCCCCTCGTCCTTCAGTCCCTCGATCGTAAGTATATCCGCGCCCTCGACTTCGACTGCGAGCACCATGCAGGACTTGACCGGCTTGCCGTCGATAAGGACCGTACAGACACCGCAGTCCCCGTTCTCGCAGCCGAGCTTCGTGCCCGTGAGGCCCAGAGCCTCTCGGAGTACGCGGAGGAGAGTATCCTGCGGCCGCGCCGCCAGGACCCGCTCCTCGCCGTTGACCATGAGCCGGAGCTCGTACAGCCCGATCCGTTCCGTCATTTCAAAGCGTCCTCGACGCGAGAGAGACTGAGCCTGAGGAGCTCGGCGCGGTAGGGCCGCGAGGCGCGCGCGTCGGACCTGGGCTCGGGGAAGTCCTTTGGCAGGGGCGGCGTCCCCTCCGACTCGAGCCAGGCCGGAGCGTCGAGATAGCCCGAAAGCGCGACGGCGTATCGTCCCGACCGAGCCACGGCGCACAGGGCGAGTATGGGATAGTCCACCTCCGTCCCCGAGGTCGCCCGGTCGTGGTAGAAAGGAAGGCCGGCCGCCGCGGCCTCCACCGACAGTCCCAGGAGGAATTCGCCCGGGCGGAGGAGGAGACGCTTGGCATGGAGTTCCCGTACCGGCAGCTCCCTGCGGTCCACGCCGCCGGCCGCGCCGCCTTCGAGCGAGGGACCGGCCAGGTGGGCAGTCCCTCCCGCGGCGAGGAAGGGCAGGAGAGCCTCGCGGTAGGGCAATCGCCCCGCGACGTTGCCGCCGAGCGTTATGCGATTCCGGACGCTGTGGTCGGCGATCCTCCTCGCGCTTGCGGCGAGGAGGGGGAAGGAAGCGTCCTCGACTACCTCGTTGAGGCTTAGGCCGGCTCCGAAATAGAGCGCTTCGTGCCCGGCGATCCGCCTCGTGTCGCGTGAGCTGCATTCGGGCAGCCGCTTAACGTCGATGACGGCGCCGGCGTCGTAGGTTCCGGTCCTGTATCCGGTGAGGATCTCGGTGCCGCCCGAGTAGTAAATGGAAGCCCCCGGCTGCGCTCGCCAGGCGGCCACCGCCTCTTCGACCGTCTCCGGGCGGCGATAGACGATATCGAAGGGGATCATCTCGGGCCTCCCGATCCGGCGCGCATCGAGCGCCACAGGGTTTCGGGCGTGATCGGCAGATTGCGGATGGGCGCGCCGGCCGCTCGCGAGAGGGCCTGGGCTATCGCTCCCGGCATTCCGAGGATACCCTGCTCGCCGAGGCCGCGGGCGCCCATGGGCCCGTCGCCCTGCGGGGTCTCCAGGAAATCCACGAAGTACTCCGGCTCCTCGCCGAATCGCATGAGCTTGTAGTCGCGGAGGCTCCCGTTGACCACGTTCTGCCCGGGACCGAAGGCAAAGGACTCCCTGGTCGCGAAGCCGATTCCCATCGCCATAGCCCCAACCGCCTGCCCCCGCGCGAGGGCGGGATTCACCACCCTTCCGACATCCATGCAACAGGCGCTTCGGAGCACGCGGAAGCGGCCGGTCGATTTTTCCAGCTCGACCTCGACTCCCTCGGCGCCGAGGGTCCACTCCAGCCCCGGCCTTCCGCTGCCCGTCTCCGGGTCGAGATCAGAGAGCCCGCGGGCGATATAGGAGCCGCGCCCGATGACGGGACCGCCTATCGCGTTCCCTCCCGGGTAGACGTAGCCGAGAACGAGCTCTTCGAGCGCGAGGGATATCTCCGGGTCGTCGCGGACGAAGACGCGGCCTCCGGATACCTCGAGATCTTCCTCGGGACAGCGGAGGGGCTGAGAGGCGATGCGCCTCAGCTGGGCCTTCGCGTCGTCGATCGCGGCGAGGAGGGCCCTACCGGCCATGAAGAGCGAGCGCGAGGCCGCTGTGGTCCAATCGTGGGGCGAGCGGTCGGTCGAGACGTCTCCCGCCACGTGGATCTTCGCGAGGTCGATGCCGAGGGCCCCGGCGGCGATCTGGGCGAGGCCCGAGAGGGCGCCTTGGCCCAGCTCGACCACCCCCGTGAGGACATTGAGGCTCCCGTCTTCGTTGAAGGATACTATGGCGCCCGCATCCGTGAAGGTAGGGATGGCAGGCGCTTTCCAGAAGCAGGAGATCCCCTTGGCGCGGACCTCGTCTCCTCTCGCCTCGCCCCGCGGGGCGCTCTCCCAGCCGAGCCGGGCGGCCACGGTGCGTATGCAGCGGGGCAGGTCTCCCGTGCTCGCGTCGAGACGGGAGCCCGAGGGCGTCGTGTCGCCGGGCAGCACCGCGTTCTTGAGCCTCAGCTCCACCGGGTCCATGCCGAGCTCGGCGGCGAGGATGTCCATGGCGCGCTCTATGCAGAAGGCCATCTCGATATGGCCGAAGCCCCGAAAGGCGGTCGCGAAGGGATGATTCGTATAGACGCAGAGCGAGTCGGACTTCACGTTCGGGATTCGATAGGGGCCGGTACAGGCGTAGCCCGCCGCGCGCGATACGTTGACGGCGTAATCCGCGTAGCCGCCCGAGTCGAATAGGAATTCGATATCGGCGGCGAGGAGGGTCCCGTCGCGCTTAGCGCCCAGGCTGACCCGCGCCTCCATTCCCGGGCGCCCTGGCGAGCCGAGCATGTCGTTTTCGCGAGTATTGGCGAGCCGCACGGGCCTGCCCCCGAGCGCGCGGGAGAGGAGGTAGGCGAGAGGTTCGAGCTGGATGCCCGCTTTTCCGCCGAAGCCTCCTCCTACGGCCGGGGCGGTCACGATGATCATGCCCTGGGGAATGCCGAAGCCGAGGGCCAGGAGGTTGCGTACCCCGAAAGGGGATTGAGTCGAGGACGTGACGAGGACTCTGCCGTCGGCGAGGATTTCCGCCTGGGCCGAGCGGGGCTCCATCGCGCAATGGTCGCCGGGAGGAAATGAAAACTCCCCTCTGATGCGGACTTCCGCGGCTGCCATCGCGCGGTCGGCGTCTCCCTTGCGAATCTTCGTCCGGTTGGCGACATTGCTGCCTGGCTCGGGGAGGATGGCGGGAATCCGCCGGTAGGATCCGAGCTCCGGGTGAAGGATGGGAGCCCCGGGGGCGAGGGCCTCGCGGGGCGTGGCGATCGCGGGAAGAGGGCGGTATTCCACCTCGACGAGGCGAAGCGCCCTCAGGGCCGAGGCTTCGTCGTCGGCTACGACGGCGACGACGGGCTCGCCATGATAGAGGACTCGGCCGCGCGCGAGGGGCGGCTTGTCTCCCAGGTAGAGGCCTATGAGGACCTTCCAGTCCTCGCCGGTGAAGACGCCACGCACGCCGCTCGAGGCGCGCGCGGCCGCGGCGTCCACGCCGACGATCTCCGCGTGGGCATGAGGGCTGGCGAGGACCGCGGCGTGAAGAAGGCCCGGCCTTCGCCGGTCATCCGCGAAGCTCGTCCTGCCCGAAGTCTTGTCGGTCCCGTCCTTCCTTCGGATGGAGTCGCCCACCGGAGGCGAATCGTATGCCATGTAAGGAAGTGTATCGCTTGATTCGATCCGGCGGAAGAGCCTCGAGCGCGATATCCGCCGGCCTCGGCTCGCCCACGCGACCCGCTGAGATCGGAGGCCGTCGGCGCCTACAATATTGAGCGATACCCGATTCGAACGGGCGACCTTCGGCTTCGGAGGCCGACGCTCTATCCATCTGAGCTAATCGCTCGGTCGTAATTCAGACTAGTATGCGTCCTTCGGCGCTGTCAAGCTGGATGTCCATCCCGACTTGACCGGCCGGTTTCGTAAGGGCGATCATGCCTCCGTGAAACCCATACTCTTAGCCTCGAATTCCCCGAGGCGCCGCGATCTGCTCGCGAAAGCGGGCATTTCCTTCGATCAATTCTCGCCGGATATCGATGAAAGCTCCCGAGACGAACTCCCCCCGGCCGACAGGGTCATCGCTCTCGCCGCGGATAAGGCCCGCGCGGCGATACTCGCGTCCCAGAGCGCCGCTCGCCTGGTGCTCGCCGCCGATACGCTCGTCTGCCTGCCTCGATCCCAGGAGGGCTTTGCCGAGATGGCCCTGGGAAAGCCCACCGATATCGAGGACGCGCGCCGAATGATGCGCCTTCTCCAGGGAAGGACGCATTTCGTCCGAACGGGAATCGCCCTGATCGACCGGGACACGGGGGAAACCAGGACCGCGCGATCGGATTCCGCGGTAGGTTTCTCTCCGATGAGCGAAGAGGAGATAGAAGGATACCTCGAGTCGGGCGAATGGTCCGGCGTCGCCGGAGCCTATCGCATCCAGGGGCTCGCGGCCTTATTTATCGATCGTATCGAAGGCTCGTGGACGGGGGTCATGGGCTTGCCAATGCGAGAGCTTTATGTCATCCTCCTTTCCGCGGGCTACCGCCTTCCCATCCACGGCTAGTTGTCTTCTATCGGGTGGGGAGAGGCGTCAAGACGGCGGCTTCGGAGCCGCGGACGCCGACCGGCGCGCGAGCGTCGGCATCCTCCGTCGGTCCCTTTCCGGACCGACGAGAAACAGAGAAGGAGGTCGGGCTCGAGGCCCGGCCGCGGGAGGAACTCTTGGCAGTCGTCACTATGAAGAATTTGCTCGAGTCCGGCGTCCATTTCGGGCACCAGGTCAAGCGCTGGGATCCTCGGATGAAGAAATACATCTTCGCCGAGCGCAACGGCATTCACATCATCGATCTTCAAAAGACCATTCAGGCGATAAAAGAAGCCTATGACTCGGTTCAAAAGATCGTCGGCACGGGTAAGAGCGTCCTTTTCGTCGGGACCAAGAAACAGGCTCAAACCGCCATCCAGAAAGAAGCCGAGCGTTGCGAGCAATTCTACGTGAACAATCGATGGCTTGGCGGGATGCTGACGAATTTCTCGACGATCAAGAAGTCCATTCAGCGCCTCAAGAAGATAGAGAAGATGGAAGTCGACGGGACCTTCGAGAGCTTGACGAAAAAAGAGATCGCGAGCCTCCAGAAGGAAAAGACCAAGCTCGAGAAGAACCTCGGCGGCATCAAGGAGATGAAGGACCTCCCCGGAGCGATTTTCGTGATCGATACGCGAAAGGAAGCCATCGCCGTCGCCGAGGCCCAGAAGCTCGAGATTCCGATCGTCGCCGTCGTCGATACCAATTGCAATCCCGAGGGGATAACCTATCCGATCCCCGGCAACGATGACGCGATCCGATCGATCAGCCTTTTCACACAGATAATCGCGAACGCGGTCGTCGAGGCGGGAGCCGCGGAGGGTCTCAAGATCATCGAGAACCTCTCCGGGGAGGAGACCGAGGAAGTGAAGACCGACGCCGCCCCCTCCGCGGAGGACGACGAAGTCGAAATCGATCCGGCCACCTACGCCGTCGCCGACAAGCCCAAGGCCGAGGAGGCCGTAACCGAAGAGGCGGTTCCCATCATCGATGACGATAGGCTCTACGAGGCCAAATAATAACGGCTGAACGCGATTGAGACAGGAGAGATACGTGGATATCAAGGCTAGCGACATAAAGGAACTGCGCGAGAAGACCGGCGCGGGCATGATGGATTGCAAGAAGGCCCTTGTCGAGGCGCAGGGCAATTTCGCGGGCGCCGAGAAGATCCTGCGCGAATGGGGCATGGCGGGAGTCGAGAAGCGCGCCGGGCGCGCGACGAACGAAGGGAAAATCTTCGTCAAGGAAGGTCCAGGCAAGATCTCGATAGTCGAGATCGCCTGCGAGACCGATTTCGTCTGCCGCAACAAGGATTTCATCGACGCCGGGGAAAAGGTAGTCGGGGCTGCCTTCGCGAAGGCTTACGACAAGCCCGCGGAGGAGCTCGACGCGATGGTCAAGGACATCGCCGCCGTGATCAAGGAGAATATCGAGCTCAAGCGGGTTCGCCTCGAGACTGCAGGCCCGGGCGAATACCTGCATTCGTACGTCCACGGCGAAGGTTCCTTGGCCGTCGTCGTCAAGTTCAAGGCCGACAGGGCCGAGGCCTTCGAAAACGAGGCCGTCAAGAGCTTCGTCCACGACATCGCCCTCCATATCGCCGCCTTCAACCCGATGTTCCTCGATCAGACCAAGCCTTCGAAGGCTTGGATAGATGAGCAGAAGGAGATTTTCGAGAAGCAGGTCGAGCTCGACGAAAAGATGAAGGGAAAGCCCGAAAAGGTCATCCAGGGCATTTTGGCCGGGAAGCTCAAGAAACTCATGTCCGAGGTCTCCCTCCTGGATCAGGGATTCGTAAAGGAAGAAAAGACTCCCGTCGCTCAAGCCTTGGCCGCGGTCGCCAAGGAGGCGGGAGCCAAGCTCGAAATCGTCGATTTCATATATATGAAGGTGGGAGCCTGATCGAAGGCGAGGGAAGCCGCGAACCGAGGACGATAGGGGGTGGTGCATGGATTCCGCGAAGGTAGCCTGCGAAGAAAAGATGAAGAAGGCCGTATCCGCTCTCAAGGACGAGTTCAACGGAGTAAGGACGGGGCGCGCCTCCCCTTCCCTCCTCGATAAGATTCGCGTGGATTATTACGGGCAGAAGACCCCCCTCGCCCAAGTCTCGACTATCTCCGTCCCCGAGGCCAGGCTCATCGTAATCCAACCATGGGACCGCGCCCTCATCGGCGAGATAGAGAAGGCGATTCAGAAATCGGAGCTTTCGCTCAATCCTTCCAACGACGGCAAGGTCATCAGGATAGCCATTCCCCCCCTCACCGAGGAACGCCGCAAGGAGCTGGCGAAGACGGCCAAGAACATGTCCGAGCAGGCCCGCGTCTCGATTCGCAACATCAGGCGGGACGGTCTCGAGGACCTGAAAAAGCAGCTCGCCGCCGGAGGCGTCGCCGAAGATTCCATCAAGAAAGCCGAGGACGAGCTTCAGAAGCTCACGGACTCCTACATCGCCCAGGTCGGAAAGGCACTCGAGGACAAAGAAAAAGAGATAATGGAAATCTAGGGTTTCAAGCCAGAACATGCCCGGCGAATCGAACGCGAAAAGAGTCCCTACCCATGTCGGCCTGATAATGGACGGCAACGGCCGATGGGCCAAGTCCCGCGGCTTGCCGAGGACCGAGGGTCATCGCGAAGGGCTGAAGACCGCGAAAGTCATCGTCAAGGCGGCAGAGGAGCTCGGGATCAGGGTCCTGTCTCTCTATGTCTTCTCTACCGAGAATTGGAAGCGGGCGGCCGATGAAGTCGGCTTCCTGATGACCCTCATCAAGCAGCACCTGGCTGCCGAGCTCGACTTCTACCGCTCGAACGGCGTACGCGTCCTTCATTCCGGCGACGCCGACGGCTTGCCCAAGGATATCGTGCGCGAGATACGCGAGGTCGAGGCCGAGACCGCCTCCTTCGACAGGATGACGGTCAATCTGGCCATTAATTACGGCGGACGGGACGAGATAGTCCGCGCGGTAAGGCGCCTCCTCCTCGCGGGCATCGAGCCCGGGGAGGAGACGCTTCGCGGGGCCATGGATCACCCTGAGCTGCCCTATCCCGACCTCATCATCCGCACGAGCGACGAGAAGCGCATGTCCAACTTCCTCGTCTGGGAATCCGCCTACTCCGAGCTGTTCTTCAGCGAAAAGTACTGGCCGGACTTCGGACCGGAGGATCTCGCGATGGCCATCGACGCGTACAAGGCTCGCGACCGACGATACGGCGGCGCTCGGTGAGCAACGTCCTCCAACGCCTCCTGCTCTTCTTTCTCGGCATCCCCGCGGTCCTCGCCGTCATAGTCCTCTTGCCCCAATTCGACCATTTCGCCGCCGTCGCCATAATCCTCGTCTTCACCGGCGGCAGCGCCCTCGAGCTTTCCCGCCTCTTCAAGTCGCGGGACATTCCCGCGAACCCCGTCTACCTCATGATGCTCGGCGCGGGGATTCCGGCCAGCGCCTATGTCGGCGTCCTTCTCGGCGGCGATGCCGCGTTGGCCGGGGCTTGCCTGTCGATAGTCCTCGCATCGGGGTCGGCGCTCGTGGTCCTTTTCACGCGTTTCGCCTTCGTCGACGCCGCGGACATCCGGTACGTGCTGCCGCGGGCGAACGCGCTGGCCTTTTCGGCCGCCTACCCGGGCCTCCTGGGCGCTTTCATCGTCCTCATCGCGTCGGAACCGCGCCATTCCACCGAATCCCTCCTGACATTCTGCATACTGGCCTTCAGCAACGACAGCCTCGCTTGGCTGGTCGGGATGACCCTCGGCAGAAGGAGGGGAATCATCGCGGTCTCGCCCAATAAGAGCGTGGCCGGATTCGTCGGGGGCATCTGCGGGACCGTCGGGATGGCCTTTGCCTGCGCCGCGCTCTTTCCCCAGGCGATCGGCGGAGCTTGGTGGGCGACCTTCCTCCTCGGACTGGCGGTCGGAGCCGCGGGAATATTCGGGGACCTGTTCGAAAGCGCCCTCAAGCGCTCCGCCGGCATCAAGGATTCCGGGAGCGCCGTGCCCGGTCGCGGCGGCTTCCTCGATACCTTCGACAGCCTCCTATTCGCGGCGCCCGTTTTTTTCGGCCTGTCCCTCATCTTGGGGTTCTTCCGCTGACCGCCATGCGCAAGCGCGTCATCGTCGTCGGGGCGACCGGCTCTATCGGAAGCCAAGCCCTCGACGTCATCGAATCGCGGCCCGATCTCTTCGAGGTCGCGGGACTATCGGCGCACGAGGACGTGGCAGGATTATCGGCGGCGGGAGCCCGCCATCCCGGAGTTCCGCTTTGCCTGAGCGGCGCCGCGTCGCCCTCCCAGGGCATCCCGCTCGCAGGCTCATCCGGACTCGACGAGCTCGTCGGAAACGTCGAGGCGGACATAGTCGTGAACGGAGCCTCGGGCTCGGGCGGGCTCCGGCCGTCCATCGTCGCCCTTTCCAGCGGGAAGGACCTGGCGCTGGCCAACAAGGAAAGCGTCGTCATGGCTTGGCCCCTCCTGGAGGCGACGGCGAGAGAGAGAAAGGCGCGGATTCTACCCGTAGACTCCGAGCACGCGGCCCTCTTCCAGCTCGTCGCGAGGATCGGCGGCGGCTCCGGGGGCCCGCGAGGGATAGAAGAGCTCATCATTACGGCATCCGGCGGAGCCTTCCGGGACTGGAGCCTCGAAAGACTCAAGTACGCCAGGCCGGACGAGGCGGCGTCGCATCCGAACTGGAGCATGGGCCGCAAGATCACGATCGACTCGGCTACGATGGCCAATAAGGGGCTCGAGGTGATCGAGGCCTCGCGCCTCTTCGGCTTCGAGCCCGAGCGCGTTCGAGTCCTCATCCACCCGCAAAGCCTCGTGCACGCCCTCGTCAGGACGCTGGACGGGAGCCTCTACGCCCAAGTTTCCTCGCCGGACATGCGCCTTCCGATCCAAAACGCCCTGACCTGGCCCGAGGTCCAGCCGTGCCGATTCGGGCGCCTGGACCTGGCCGGACGCAGCTTGGAGTTCCGCTCTCCCGAAGCCGAGCGCTATCCCCTCCTCGGCCTCGCCTACGAGGCCCTCGCGGGCGGAGAGGGCGCGACGATAGCGTACAACGCGGCCGACGAGGTCGGCGTAGCCGCCTTCGAGGCGGGTCGGGTGAGCTATGTCGATATCGCGCGAGTGGTCGCGAAAACCCTGGAACTAGCCTGGCCTTCACGCGTCCGCGATCTCGGGAGTATATTCGAAGTCGACGGCGGAGCGCGCGTGGCCGCGGAGGCCGCGGTCGGGGAGATCGAATGCATCTAGTCTCGGTAGCGATCGATATAGTCCTCGGGGTCATCGGCCTCGGCATCGTAATCCTCGTTCATGAGTTCGGCCATTTTTTCGCCGCGCGCGCGGCGGGGGTGGAGGTGGAGGCCTTTTCCATCGGATGGGGCCCGCGAATCGCCGGCTTTTCTCGGGGCGGCACGGAATGGCGGATTTCGGCCTTTCCCATCGGAGGCTTCTGCAAGATGAAGGGCGAGGAAGCCTTTCGCAAGGCGCTCGAGGACGACGCGAGCGAGCTGCCAAGGGAAAAAGGCAGCTATTACGGAGTCGCGCCGTGGAGGCGCATGCTCATCTCCTTCGCGGGCCCCTTCGCCAACGTGGCCTTGGCCTTCCTGGTCTTCTCGCTCTCCTCGACCATCGGTTACGATTCGCCTACATTCCCCAACCGGATCGTCCTCTTGAGCGAGTACGATCTTGGCGGCCCGCGGCTCTCGGAATATCCGGCGGACAAGGCCGGGCTCGTATCCGGCGACCGCATCGTCGCGGCCGACGGCAAGCCCATAGCGGATTTCAGCGACCTTCTCGAAAAAATCACGCTCTCGGCCGATAAGCCCGTCCATCTCAGGATCGACCGGGACGGAAGGCCCTACGACAAGACCGTGACGCCTATAATGGACAAGAGCACCGGCGGCGGCTTCATCGGCGTATCGTATTGGGCCGACCCGATAGTGGGCACGGTCGCTTCGGGGAGCGCCGCCCAGATCGCGGGCATCGAACCGGGAGACCGCCTCGTATCGATCGACGGCAAGAAAGTCCAGCATGCCATAGCCGCTTTTTCGATTCTCAATTCCGCCAAACCGGAGCGAGCCGAATTCGGGATCGAAAGGGGCGGCAAGATCGCCGAATTCGGCGTCGTCCTGAACTGGTCGACGCAGGGCAAGTCCAACCTCGGCATCGGCTTCGAGACGCAGACTCACCGGGTCCGCGCGGCCTCGAGCCTCGAAGGGGCCGTCGCGGCGGGAGCGGCGGAAACATGGTCGACCTTCCAGGCGACGCTGATCGGGCTCGAAAGCCTCTTCAGGGGCGTGAATCCCCTCAAGGCCATCTCCGGGCCCATCAGGTTGACCTATATGGTCGGACAGTCCGCGTCGGAAGGCATACAGGCGTCGGCTTCCGGCGGTTTGGCGATTCCGCTCAAATTCGTGGCCTTGCTCTCCATCGGCCTGTTCATAATGAATCTCCTGCCCATACCGGCCCTCGACGGAGGGCAGATAGTCATGTTCGTAGTCGAGGCGGCCAGGAAGCGAGCCCTCCGCCCCATTACCATCTACCGCTATCAGTTCATCGGCGCGACCTTCATCCTCGCGATCTTCGTCATGGCCACGGTAGGAGACCTTCTCTTCTTCGCTGCGAGATAGGAGGAGCAACAATGAGAAAAGTGACCTGTCTATGCGAGACGATCTTCGACGCCGATATACCGGAGGAATTCGATCTCGATGCCGATCCGGGCGTCCTCGGCGAGATCCTGGCGGGCGATTTCATGGCCGTCTCATGTCCGAGCTGCGGCACGCGGCTCAAGCCCGAGCTGCGGGTGAGGCTCCTCTCGAAGAAGCTCGGCCTGGACCTCGTCGCGCTGCCGGAACTCGAAAGGATGTCCCTTTACAGGGGCGCGGTGGAATTGCCGAAAGGCGCCGAGGCCTTGGTAGGCTATCCCGAGCTTTTCGAAAGGGCCAGGATGCTCGAGGACGGCCTCGACCCGGATACGATCGAGATCATCAAGTATTGGCTCCTGCAGAAGGCCGAGGAGGAAGCCCCCGAGGCGGACATAAGCGTCGCGTACGCCGGCGAGAAGGGAGACAGGCTCGCCTTTCACCTGTCCGGGCTCAAAGAGGGAGAGATAGCGGTCCTCCCGGTCGATCGGGGAACCTACGCCAAGACGCTGGCCGACAAGGCGCGCAGCGCGCGCGAGGCCCCTTTCTCCAAGGTCTTCAAGGGCCCGTACCGATCGATCCGGATACTCGAGACCGAGAATTAATCGTGGCCGGGGTTGGCGTGGACCTTGTCGATGGCCGCCTTGACGGCCGCCTTGACCTCCAAGGCGTAGCCTCCCTCGTCCATCGCATGGGCGTACATCGTGCCGAGGAGCGAAACCCGGTAGACGGGCTTCAAGGAATTGAGCGCGAAGGCCGCCATATCGAGCACGCAGTCCTGGCAGAGGCAGATGCTCGGATCGGCCCGCTCGGCTAGAGAGCGCTCGAGCTCGTCGGCGACCATCCGCTCCGCCTCGTTCACGAGGACGCCAAAATCGTAATCGTCGCGTATTGCCATAGTCGGCCTCCATGAAATGCCATAGTGGACTATAGCGTCTAGCCCTGCCGTTTTTCAATCGATTCGAAGCGAGTATATTTCGGGATGAAGGCGATCTCGATCTTGCCGACCGGCCCGTTGCGCTGCTTCGCGATGATGAGCTCGGTCTCCACCACTTCCGAGCGCTCTTCCCTCGTCTTGTTGGCCTCCCTGTCGCGATGCAGGAAGAGGATGAGGTCGGCATCCTGCTCGATGGATCCCGACTCCCGAAGATCCGCGAGGTTGGGCTGCTTGCCCTCCGCCTCGCGCTTGAGCTGGGAAAGCGCGACTACCGGGATGCGCAGCTCGCGCGCGAGGGACTTGAGGGAGCGGGATATGCTGGCGATCTGCTCCCATCTGGGCAGGTCGGCGTTCTCGTGCGTGATGAGGGTTAGGTAGTCGATGAAGATAATCTTGACATCCTTCTCGGCTTGGAGGCGCCTCGCCATAGTCCGCAGGTCGAGCAACTTGATGTTGGGCATGTCGACGATGTACAAGGGCGCTTCGTAGATGCGGCCGGCGGCCTCCATGAGGGCGTTGAAATCAGAAGGCTTGATGAGTCCCGAGCGGATCCTTTCGCTCGCGATACGGGCTTCGCTCGAGATAAGGCGTTGCATCAGGGCCATATCGGCCATCTCGAGAGTGAAAAAGGCGCAGCTTATACGCTCCTTGACCGCAATGTTCGATGCCATGCTCATGGCGAGCGCAGTCTTGCCTACGGAGGGGCGGGCGCCGATAATCACGAGCTCGGAATTCTGGAAGCCCGACGTCATCTTGTCGAGCTCGGGCAGGCCCGAGGGGACGCCGGTGTAGTCTTTCTTGTCCTTGAAGAGCTTTTCGATGGTTTTTATGGTCTCGGGAATCAGTTCCTTGACGCTTTTGTAGGACACCGCCTGCCGGTTTTGGCAGATCTCGAAGATACGCGCCTGGGCCTCGTCCAGGACGACGGCCGATTCCGTCGAGTCGTCGTGCGCCCGTACCACGATGTCCGCGGATAGGCGCAGGAGGCTGCGCCTGACCGAAGCCTCCTGCACGATGCGAGCGTAATACTCGACGTTAGCCGACGAAGGAGTCACCGAGGTCAGGTTGGCGATGTAGCCCGGCCCGCCGGCCCTGTCCAAGGTCCCGAGGAGCCTCAGCTCCTCGGTGAGAGTGATGAGATCGGCCTTCTGGCCCTTCTCGTACAGGGAGATGACCCCCGCGAAGACCTCGCGGTTGGCATTGACGTAGAAGTCCTCGGGCCGGATGAACCTGAGCACGTTGGCCACGGATTCCGGGTCAATGAGGAGGGCGCCGAGGCAGGCTTGCTCCGCCTCGGCGTTATGCGGAGGTACCTTGTCCTTGAGCTCCTCGGGTACCACGCTCAGGCGCTCGCCGGGCCTAGGCCTTGGGCCCGCCCTCTATCGGCGTTTCCGCGGCGCGGGCCTCGGCGGCGCGCTCCTCGCTATGCCGCCTCCGCGGCTTGGCCGCCTCTTCCTTGGACTCGGATTTTACAGGCTGGCCCTGAATCGCGATCCGAAGCGTCGCCTCGTCCTTCTCGTACAGGCGAATGGCGATCTTATAGTTCCCTATGCTCTTGATGGAGCGGCCGGGGACCTCGATGCGCTTCCGATCGATGTCGATTCCCTTCTTGAGGAGCTCGTCGGCGACATTGTGCCCCGTCACCGCTCCGTAGAGCTTGCCGTTGGATCCGGCGGGCAGGACGAGGACGATCTCGTCGGCCTCGATCTTGTCCTTGAGGTTGGCCGAGGCGGAACGCTTCGAGGCCTTGATGGCCTCGATCTCCGCCTTGCGCTTCTCGAAGAGGGCTACGCTCTTCGCGTTCTGAGCGAAGGCGAGGCTGCGCGGGAAGAGGAAGTTGCGGGCGTAGCCCGGGGCGACGTCCTTGACGTCGCCGAGCTCGCCGAGATTAGGAACGTCCTGGTTGAGGATGACTCTCATGCTCCGGCTCCTTTAGGTTTTCTGTAGGGTATCCAAATTTCCGTGACGCCGAATAGGGGTAGCGCGACCGCGACGGCGATCCCCGCCGTCGTCGCCAGGGCCAATACGGCCGTGACGGCGAAGACGATGCGCAACGACCTCGGCATTTTCCAAATCTTGAAGAGATGAGTCAGTATCCCGAAGCCCTGGGCCGCGTAGGCCAGGGAAAGCGCAAGGGCGCAATTCCAGGCGAAGGCGGCGGGAGCCTCGGACGCGTGCAGGAGGACCACGGCGAGAACGAGGGTCCACGAGGCCAGAAAGGCCCACAGCAAGGGATAGGGCAGGCGTAGCTCGTCTATCGCGGCCGTCTCTTCCCTGCCGCGGCTCCCCTGACCCGACAGGCGGTTCCCGATCCGCCAGCTGCCGCCGATATAGAAGAGGAGTATCGCGGCATAGGAATCGCGCAGCATCGCGAGGAAAGAGCCGGCTAAGTCCTTGGGATCGAGCGTCGCCGCGAGCGCCGAAGCCTCGTAGCCCTCGCCCAAGGTCGATCGAAGCGGCGCCAGGAAATCGCCGAAGAGCTTCTCCAGGAAGGTCGAGAAGGCGCCATCCCGCTCCAGGGCGATCAATAAGGGCAGCGTGCATAGGGCGCATGCCGCCGTGACGCATAGTACCCTGTAGGGAGCGGCCCAGGCTCGCCAAAAAGGCGCGTTGATGAGAACGAGGGCGCCGAGAAGCGCGAGCGGAGGGACGAGTCCCGACAGGACGGTAAAGAGGTCGTTGGTCCCGGCCGCGGTGATACGCCAGCCTTGAACGGCCGCTATGACGATGGCCGCCAAGCCTGCGACGATCCAGCCAGCCCGCCTGCCCGAGCGTCCGAAGACGAGCTGAACCGGCACGAGGAAGGCGAAGGAGAGGAAGACCGACAGGTAAAGCAGACTCGACGCCAATCCGGCCGCGAGGAAGGCGGCGTAGGATTTTCGGCGAAGGGCCGTGGCGGGATCGGACATGGATAGGCCGCTCGGGCTAGAGCCCCTTATTTGGCGACATAGGGGAGAAAGGCCAAGGCCCTCGCCCTCTTGATGCCGACCGCGAGCACGCGCTGATGCTTGGCGCAGGTGCCGGTGATCCTACGGGGGAGGATCTTGCCCCGCTCCGTCACGAAGCGACGCATGACATCGATGTCCTTATAGTCGACCTTGAGCTTTTGAGTGCAGAATTTGCATACTTTCTTCTTGAAGAAGCCTTTGCCGCGGCGGGGACCGCCCGGCCCGCGATCTTCTCCGTCCTTCCTGGGCTCGGGCCCCCCGTCGCTATCCTGGCGCGACGGCCTGGAATCCATCTGCTCTCTCATATCGGACATGTAATCTTCTCCTTGTAGTAGTAGATCAGAACGGGATGTCGTCGGTAAAATCGTCCGTCGCGGCGGGCTCGCTCCCCGGCTT
>Ga0181529_10001169_pt1 | contig 35418 bp, 27 predicted proteins | sample PEATcosm2014_Bin_36_FD_119763 | JGI IMG/M metagenome (GOLD analysis project Ga0181529, IMG submission 119763) | Peatland microbial communities from MTU Mesocosm Facility, Houghton, MI, USA - PEATcosm2014_Bin10_30_metaG | ecosystem: Environmental > Terrestrial > Soil > Wetlands > Peat | place... | reverse complement strand
GTCCGCGACCGGAGCGGCGGCCTCTGCCGCGTACCCGCCAGCGTCCGCGACCGGAGCGGCGGCCTCTGCCGCGTACCCGCCAGCGTCCGCGACCGGAGCGGCGGCCTCTGCCGCGTACCCGCCGGCGTCCGCGTCGTTTATACTCAACGCTTATGCTAAGAGTTCGATTTGCGCCTTCTCCCACGGGATTCCTCCACGTGGGCAGTGCGCGCACCTTCATTTTTAACTGGCTCTACGCCCGCCACAACGGCGGCACCATGGTTCTGCGCCTGGACGACACCGATGCCGGGCGCAATTCGGATGCCAGCGTCAACTCCATCTTCGACGGTCTGCGCTGGCTTGGCCTATCCTGGGACGAGGAGTACAAGCAGTCCGAGCGGCTTGCCCTGCATCGCCAGTTGGCCGAGGCCATCTTCGCCAAGGGCCTCGCCTACCGCGACTTCACTCCCGCCCACGCCGGCGACAACGACCAGACCAACCCGCAAGGCGCCTGGCTCTTCAATCCCGGCATGCGCGATCTGCCCCGCCCGGAGAGCGACCGCCGCGCCGCCGCCGGGGAACCGTTTGCCCTGCGCTTCCGCGTGCCGCGCGGTCACAACCGCCTGCTGCGCTTTGTCGATTCCGTCTATGGCGAGCAGACCAAGCTGGCCGATGAGGTCGAAGACTTCGCCCTGCTGCGCAGCGATGGCATGCCAACCTACCATCTGGCTTCCTGCGCCGATGACGCCGACCTTCGCATCAGCCACATCATCCGCGGCCAGGATCACCTCTCCAACACCTACAAGCATCTGCTCATCTTTGAGGCCGCCGCCCAGGCCACCGGCGCCCAGACGCCGCAGTTCGCGCATCTTCCCCTGCTCGTGGCGCCGGATGGCGCCAAGCTTTCCAAGCGCCGTCACGGCCCGGTCGTCAGCGTCACCACCTATCGCGACGCGGGATTTCTGCCCGAAGCATTCGTCAATTTTCTCTGCCTGCTGGGCTGGTCGCCCAAGAACGACCGCGACTTCCTGACCCTTGCCGAGCTGACTTCGGCCTTCACCCTGGAAGGCGTCAATCGCGCCAATGCGGTTATCAATTTCAGTGACCAGGACCCGTTTGATCCCAAGGCTGTCTGGCTCAATGCCGAGCACATCCGAGCCCTGCCCGTCGCCCAGCTCTCCGCGCTTCTCCTGCCTTTCCTGCGCCAGGCAGGTCTCGACGCCACCCCGGAGAAGCTCCTCGAAGTCACGCCGCTTATCCGCGAGCGCATCCAGTTCCTGGGAGACGTCAATTCTGCCGCAGACTTCTTTTTTCTTGCCGCACTTCCGCCGTATGATTATCTCGAGCTGATTCCGCCAAAGGGCGACCGGGAACTTGCCTGCAGAATTCTCACCGGGGCGCGCGAACTGCTGGCCACCACGTCGTTCGATCATGCCTCGCTCGAATCCGTTCTGCGCGCGGCCGCCGGGCGCCTGGGCCTGAAGGCCGGGCCGGTGTTTCAGCCCATCCGGGTCGCCGTCTGCGGACGCAGAAATGCGCCTCCGTTGTTTGAGACCATGGCCGTGCTGGGCCGTGAAGTTTGCCTGCAACGCATCGACGCGGCCGTCTCCGGGCTGGTTTGCCAGTTGTGATTACGCAAGTTGAATGGTAGTTTGTTTCCTCTGTAAAGGGATGTGAGTCATGAGTATCTTGAATTCGGAAGTCAAAGAAGCCGCAAATCCCCCGGGTGAGTCCACTCCCCGGCCCTCCAACTTCATCCGCGAGCAGTTCATCGAGGATCTGAAGACAAAGAAATATGGCGACGCCGTGATCCAGACGCGCTTTCCTCCGGAGCCAAACGGATACTTGCACATCGGCCATGCCAAGGCTATCTGCCTCGACTTCGGTCTGGCCGACGAGTTCGGCGGCCTCACCAACCTGCGCTTCGACGACACCAATCCCGAGAAGGAAGAGCAGGAGTACGTGGACTCCATCCAGCAGGATGTGCGCTGGCTTGGCTTTGAGTGGGATCGTCTCTGCTACGCATCCGACTACTTCGACCAGCTCTTCGCCTGGGCGGTGCAGCTGGTCAAGGCCGGCAAGGCTTACGTCGACGACCTCACCGCCGAGGAGATTCGCGAGCATCGCGGCACCCTCACCGAGCCCGGCCAGGACAGTCCCTACCGCACCCGCAGCATCGAGGAGAATCTCGACCTGTTTGAGCGCATGCACCAGGGCGAGTTTCCCGATGGCGCCCGCGTGCTGCGCGCCAAAATCGACATGGCTTCGCCCAATCTCAACCTGCGCGATCCGGTCATGTACCGCATCCTCCATGCCGAACATCACCGCACCGGGGCCAAGTGGTGCATCTATCCCATGTACGACTTCGCGCACGGCCAGTCGGATTCGCTCGAAAAGGTCACCCACTCCATGTGTACCCTGGAGTTCACGGACCATCAGCCGCTCTACAAGTGGTACATCGAACAGCTCGGAATTTTTCCCTCGCAGCAAATCGAGTTCGACCGCCTGAACCTTACCTACACGTTGCTCAGCAAACGCAAGTTGCTGCAACTGGTGCAGGAGAAGCGCGTCCATGGGTGGGACGATCCGCGCATGCCAACCATCTGCGGGATCCGCCGCCGCGGTTTCACCGCCGAGGCAATCCGCAACTTCTGCGCCGCCATTGGAGCTTCGCGCACCAACGGATCGACCGACATTGAAATGCTCGAACACTACCAGCGCGAAGACCTCAACAAACGCGTTCCCCGCGCCCTGGCCGTGCTCAGTCCGTTGAAGGTGGTGATCGACAACTATCCGGAAGGCAAGGAGGAGTTCGTCGAAGTGGCGAACAATCCCGAAAATTGCCACGCCGGACTGCGCAAGGTTCCGTTCTCACGTGAAATCTACATTGAGCAGGATGACTTCCGCGAAGTGCCTCCGCCCAAGTACTATCGCCTTTCGCCGGGCAAGGAGGTGCGGCTGCGCAACGCCTACTTCATCACCGCCACCCGCGTGGTGAAGGATGCCGAGGGAAAAATCGTGGAAGTGCACTGCACCTACGACCCCGCCAGCCGCGGCGGCAACTCGCCCAACGGACGCAAGGTGAAGTCAACGATCCACTGGGTCTCTGCCAGCCACGCCATTGCAGCCGAAATTCGCCTCTACGACAATCTCTTCACCAAATCCGATCCCGGCCAGCTTGCCGAGGGTGAGGACTTCACCAGCAATCTCAATCCGAACTCGCTGCAAATCCTGCTCGACGCCAAACTCGAACCTTCGCTGGCCAGCGCAAAGGTCGAGGATCGCTACCAATTCGAGCGCGTCGGCTATTTCTGTGTCGATCCCGACTCTACTCCCGGCCACCTGGTTTTCAACCGCACCCTGCCGCTCAAAGACACCTGGGCGCGGATTGAAAAGAAATCGGGAGCCTGACCCACCAGCGCGATGCAGCGAAGCGCCCCGGCTCACTCGGCCGGGGCGTTCCGCTTTTGCTTTGCTACAATCGCAGCGGTGCCTCGTGTCTACCTCCGGTGATCCGCTCCCCGCACAGTCCGCGCCGCGTCCCTGGCCGCTCTCGCCCGAGCCTGAGCCGGTCTTCGGAATGCTTGTCGTGGTCCTGGCATTCCTGGCGATGCTGTTTTCCGTTCTATCCTGCGGCGCCGTCGCCCTCGTCATCGCCCATCACGTTCCTTCTCTAAGCCGTGTCCATCCGGCCGATCTTGCCACCGATCCGCGCGTGCTCCTGCCCGCCCAACTGGCCGCCTACCTGGTGGTGCTCGGCGTTCTCTGGCGCTTGTTCGCCTATCACTTCCGCATCGGATTTTTTCGCGCCCTGGCCTGGCGCTGGCCGCTGCGCTGGCCCATTTTCCTGGCCGCGGGAGTGCTGCTCGCGCTGGCCGTCCAGTTCAGCGCGAACTTCCTGCCCGCACCGCCCCAGCTTCCCATCGACCAGATGATGCGCACCGCCTCCGATGCCTGGCTGATGACCGTCTTCGGCGTACTCATCGCGCCGTTTGCCGAGGAAGTCCTGTTCCGCGGACTGCTTTTTCCGGCGCTCACCCGCCGCATCGGACCGCTTGTCTCCCTTGGCGTCACTTCCGTGCTCTTCGGCGCCATCCATGCCCAGCAACTGGCGGGAGCCTGGATCCAGGTCATCTGCATCATGGTAGTGGGCGCCGTGCTCACCCTGGTTCGTTGGCGTTACCGCTCGCTGGCCGCGGCCACCCTGGTCCACGTCGGTTACAACGGCGCGTTGTTTGCGGCGCTGTTTGTGCAAACGCGCGGATTTACCAACTTTCCCCCGCGCTAAGCCCCACAAACCGCCGCCGTCCCAAATCCGCCGCGGTTGGCGAATGCGGGCTCCCTGCGCTTGCCCGTTGCGCTCGCCTCTTGCTATGGTGAAACCCATGTTCCCAGCGCGCCAGCAGCTTCTCACCCTCCTCTCGCGGCAATCCTTCCGCCTCGGCAAGTTCAAGCTCTCCAGCGGCGGCACCAGCGATTACTACATCGACTGCCGTACCACCACCCTGCATGCCGAGGGCGCCTGCCTCACCGGCCGTGCTTTTCTCGATGAAATCGAGAGCCGCAAATGGCGTCCGCAGGCCATCGGCGGACTCACCATGGGAGCCGATCCCATCGTCGTCTCCGTTGCCATGCTCAGCGCCCAGCAAACCCGCCTGCGCGCGACCCATGCCACCGCCCCTGCCGCGCCGGAATGGATTCACGGCTTCCTGGTGCGCAAGTCCGAGAAGGGCCATGGCACCGGGCAGCGCATCGAGGGCTTCCGCGAAACCGGCGCGCGCGTCGTCATCGTCGATGATGTTTGCACCACGGGAGCTTCCACCGTGCAGGCCATCGAGGCCGCCACCGAGTTCGGATTTCAGATTGTGGGCGTCATGTGCCTGGTCGAGCGGGAAGAATCGCTCGGCCGCAGCGCCGTGGAGAAAGCCGCGGGCGCAGCGCCCTTCGTTTCCATCTACACGGCTTCCGAGGTGCGCGCCGAACACCTTCGCCACCTCGCCTGAGCGCCATACCCGATGCGGCATTGCTTCGGCGCGCTCTGCCGGAATACCATGAATCGAACGGCTGCATTCGAACCCCGCGGCAAGGGAGTCGCAAGCAATGATGTTTGGCAAACTCGGTCTCGTCATGGTCGTCGTGCGCGACATGGAGCGCAGCGTCGCCTTCTATCGCGATGTCCTCGGCCTCAAACTTCTCATCCAGCAGCCCAACTGGAGTCAGTTTGATGCCGGCAACATTCTCATCGGTCTTCATCCCGAGGGTGAAGAGGTCAAGGTAAGCCCCACCACCGGCATGAGTATCGGAATTTATGTCAATGACATGGATCTGGCTGTCACCGAGATCCGTCGCCGCTACGGCAAGATCGCCGTCGGCCCGCGCGCGGAGCCGTTTGGCCGCTGGGCTCTGCTGTTCGACCCGGACGGATACAGCATTCAGATTATGGAAATGGCGCGCAGTCTTCGCGCCCAGCACAAACTTACGCCGGCGCCGCCTCAGTCCTAGCTCGGGCAGGCAAAGAAATCCCTCCGCCGTGGCGGAGGGATTGACTGTCCAGCAACCTCTATCGATTGGTCTGCATGGCGTGATTGTGGTGGTGATGGTGATGATGGTGGTGCCTTCTGGCAAACGCCGGCATCGCTGCGCTCAATAGCAGAACACCGGTTAGTACGGCAATCATGGTTTTCTTCAACGCGTTTCCTCCCCGCGAGCGCCCCTTAGAGCGCCTACATTCTTTCTAGCACTTTGCCCAAGTTCTTTCCATGCCCAGAGGTTATTAAACTGGATTCCCGATAAGCGTCCGTCGCCGCAGCTTTCCTTTAACAATTTCAATCGAAACCGTTTACACTAGCTTTCATCTCACCGACTGGAAAAACACTGTGCTTGAAACTCTGAAGTGGACTGATTCTGGCGTTCTATTCATCGATCAAACCAAGCTGCCAACCGAGGAAATCTGGGTGAATTGCGGCAGCTACCAGGAGGTCGCCGCGGCCATCCGCAACATGATCGTGCGCGGCGCTCCCGCCATTGGCGTCGCCGCGGCCATGGGTATTGCGCTGGGCGCGCGCGATCTCGCCGTCTCCGGCATCGCGGAATTCCGCACCGGCTTCGGCCACATTTGCAAGGTCATGGGCGAAACCCGTCCCACGGCCGTCAATCTTTTCTGGGCCATCCGCCGCATGCAGCGCTGTTTTGAGCAGGTCAGCGGCAGCTCCATTCCCGTTATCAAGCAGGCGCTCATCGCCGAGGCGCTCGCCATCTACGCCGAAGACATTGCCACCAATCGCGCCATGGGAGCCAACGGCGCCGCGCTCATGCCCCAGGCCGGCGGAGTGCTTACCCACTGCAACGCCGGAGCGCTGGCCACGGCCGGCTACGGCACCGCCCTCGGAGTGATTCGCGCCGCCATCGAGGCCGGCAAGAAAATCCACGTCTTCGCCGACGAAACCCGTCCCTTCCTGCAAGGTGCGCGCCTCACCGCCTGGGAGTTGATGAAGGACAACATTCCGGTCACTCTAATTTCTGACAACATGGCGGGCGCCATGATGGCACAGGGAAAAATTCAGGCGGTCATCGTCGGCGCCGACCGCATTGCCGCCAATGGCGACACGGCCAACAAGATCGGAACCTACTCGGTCGCCATCCTCGCCAAGGAGCACGGCATTCCCATGTACATCGCCGCGCCATTTTCTACCATCGATCTGGAAACCCCCGACGGTTCCGGAATTCCCATTGAACAGCGGGCCTCAAGCGAGGTCACCCACATCGCCGGCAAACAGATCGCACCCACTGGAGTTCTGGTTGAGAATCCCGCTTTCGATGTCACTCCCGCGCGCTACATCCGCGCCATCATCACCGAGCGCGGCGTGGCCACCGCGCCCTTCAACGAATCTCTGCGAAAACTGGGCGAAACAAAAACCGTGGCAGTTTAGAAAGCCGGGCGTTCCCGGCTTTGCCAAATTAAACGCCGCTGCGCAAAAACTAAACGAGCCGCTCCCGATCTGAGATAGGTGGATACTGGCGCTATTTTCGTCAAATATCATCGAGCCTGTGTCTATACTCGGTACCATGTCCACTGATGATGGAATAGCGCCACCGCCAGCCCTCGATTTTGCTCGCGTTTTGTTCTACGCAGTCATCAACAAGAATGTGAAATTCACTGGCCGGACACTCTTATTTGTGGATGGAAAAGAACTCGGTCAAATGCCCCGTTTGGCAATCTGTGAAGAAAGAAGGACGGGAGGAGTTCGATTGTTCCATTGCGATGGCGAGTGGACAGTTTTGGGCTGCTCCGCGCATTCTTCAGTGGAGGATGCCAAAGCCCGTGCTGAACGCAGCTACCTGGGGATCTCGGCCTGTTGGGTGGATGCCAACGTCTCGAAAGAAGCTGCGGAAGCGTATCTGGATGAGCTATTTGGGGATGACCGCTGTAGCTTTTGTGGTCGAAGGGCTGACTTAGTTGAGCAGATGTTTTCCAATGATGAGGTTCACATCTGTAGCGGCTGCGTTGACGAATACCACAAGATGCTCCATCCCCGAGTATGTAGTTGACGCGACCCCCCCCCAGGCTCTCACTACCCGAATTCGGATCGTGAAATGTTAGCCCAGAGCATTGTCTCTAATCTAACTGTTCCCCGGCGCGTCAGTGGCGTAGGATTTCGCGCAGGAGAAGCGCGGGTGCCCCAGGTCGCACCGAAGTTTTGCGGCGATGACCCGGGAAACAGCACTCGCCGCTTCCTAGGGTTTTCTCCTTTTTTCCCGGCGTCTGCTTACGCCGGATTCGCCTTCACGAACGCATTGATCTTCGCGGCTTCCTCGTCACTCAGCCGGAAGGTCGCCGCCGGCAAGGTTCCGTCCACCTGGCTGGGTCGGCGCGCACCCACAATGGCCGCGGTTATCGCCGGATTGTGCAGCGTCCAGGCAACCGCTACCACTCCCGGCTGCACGTGGTGCGGGCGGCCAACTTCGCGCAGCAATTCCACTAGCTTCAGGTTGCGTGAAAGCTTTGGTTCCTTGAACTGCGGGGCGCGCCGCCGCCAGTCATCGGCGGGCATTGCGGCAATGCGCTCGGCGGTCATTTTGCCGGTGAGCAGTCCGCTGGCCATCGGTGAGTAATTGATCACGCCAATGTTGTTCTGCTTGCAGAAGGGAAGGATTTCTTTTTCCACCGCCGGATTCACCAGTGAGTACGGCGGCTGCAAAGATGTGACCGGCGCAATCTTCTGCGCCCGCTTCAACTGCTCCACGTTAAAGTTGGAAACGCCGATGTAGCGCAGCTTACCCTCTTCCTTCATCCGCGCCAGCGCCTCCCAGCCCTCTTCAATTTCGGTTTCCGGATCGGGCCAGTGAATCTGGTAGAGGTCGATCGCGTCCAGTTGCAAGCGCCGCAGCGAGTTCTCCACCTCTTCGCGCACCGAATCTTTCTTCAGGCTGCGGTAAATCGAACGGTCCTCGTGCCAGCGCATCGAGCACTTGGTGAAGACGTAAGGCTTTTTCCCGGACTCCGCCAACGCCTTGGCCACGATCTCTTCCGAGTGTCCGAGGCCGTAGACCGCGGCGGTGTCGATCCAGTTCACGCCGCCCTCCAAGGCGCGCACAATGGCCGCGACGGATTCGCGATCATCCTGCGGTCCCCAGCCAAAAGCCCAGTCGCCGCCGCCAATCGCCCACGCTCCAAAGCCGATCGCGGTGAGCTTTAAGTCTGAGTTTCCAAGTTGACGAGTTGCAAAAGGAGTGCCGCTTGTTTGAGTTCTAGGAGTCATACCCGCTTAGATGCCGGGCTCGCCGCTTGCGCCACAAAAACTATCCCGCGTCCGTCGGCAGCCGTTCACCGGACTGGCCTCTGCGCGCCGGGCGCTTTTGCGGCAGGTTCGCGCAGAATCGATCCGGCGCCGGAGTGGGCGTTGTTGCGAAGCGCGGAAAAACGGGCATCCGGCGGTGCCGGATGCCCGTTTTGTGCAGTAAAACCGCAGGTCAAACCAACTTTGCATCCAGAGTGATGTGCGCGTTCAGCAGGCGCGAGACCGGGCATCCGGCCTTGGCTTCGGCCGCGGCTTTCTGGAATTTAGCGTCGTCGGCGTTGGGAATATGGGCGCGCAATTCCAGGTGAATTTTGGTGATCGTGAAACCCGCGTCGGTTTTTTCCATGGTGAGCGCGGCCTTGGTGTCGATGGCCTCCGCCTTCAGTCCAACGCCGTCCAGTTGTGCTGAGAGCGCCATGGAAAAGCATCCCGCGTGTGCCGCCGCGATGAGTTCCTCGGGGTTGGTGCCCACGCCATCTTCAAAGCGCGTGGCAAATGAGTATTGCGTCTGTGAGAGGACTCCGCTAGCGGTGGTGACCGTCCCTCGCCCGTCCTTCAATCCGCCCTGCCAGTGGGCGCTTGCCGTTCTTTGCATAGCTTGTGACTCCTAGCGTGCGCTAACCTGCGCAACCGATTCTGCTCTACACCGGGTATTGCTATGTATGGGATGCCGCAGGGTAGGCAAAGGTCGCGCTTAGTAGGAGTCAACGATTGCACGGAAAGTGAATGATTTCTGCGCCAAAGTTTACCGATGAGTACATGGTTGAGCAAGCTGCGAAACGATGTACCGACAAGTAAACTTGTGCATTCTTAACGATTACCTCGAAGGTAAATGGTGGCGGTTGGGGCTCGCAACTCCGGTGCGGTGAATTTATACTTTCCGGCAGCGATATGATGAACAATAAGCGGCTGCTGTTCTGCGCCATGGCTCTTGTTTTGTTTCTTGCTGCCTCATGCAAACGCCATGACGAAAAGGAATTCAAACCGAGCAAGCTGGCGGGAGAACTGTTCAGTGGACAGAGCCTGGAAACGGTCGAGCGAAAGCTTGACATGATGGCCGGCAACTTCGACATACTTGTCGATCGCCGTCCTCTGCCCAGCGACACGCGTCCGCCCTACCGGTTGCTGGTGATCGCAAGGAAGAACGCGCGGATTGAGGGCCAGGCGGGCGAGTTGGTACTGACGTTTTTCAACGATCGCCTGATGACCACGCAGCTCTACCCGGGAGACATGGACTCGGCGCGTACCGGGGTGGAAGCGGGCCAGCGGCTTTCCCTGGCGGGCGGCGAGAGCACCATCGCGCCTTCCACCCGGGTCTGGGTGGGCAAGGACGAAGACGGGCGCAGCTACATCGGCTGGATTGACAAGACCTTGCAGGCCGAGCAGGACGCATGGGTGAAGCAATACGGACAATGAAGCACACTGGAGAGAAATGACCCCGACCGACCTGAACAAGTTGCGCAGCGAAATTGACGCGATCGACGAAAAGCTGGTTGAGCTGTTCAATCAGCGGGCCGCCTGCGTGCTGGAGATTGGCCGCTACAAACAGCAACACCACCTGGGGGTGTACGAACCCAAGCGCGAGGCGGTGGTGATGGCCAACGTGGCGCGCTGCAACAATGGGCCCATGCCGGATGAGGAACTGGCGACCATCTACACCGCCATCCTTGCCGCCATGCGCAGATTGCAATCGCCCGATCTGCTGGAGCGCCAGTGAAGGACGAGGGCGCAAGGCCGGCTCGCCCCATTTTGCCGCGCGTCTGCATCATCGGGCTCGGGCTGATGGGAGGCTCGCTGGCGCTGGCGCTGCGCCGCTGCGGAGTGGCCGGGCACATCGTGGGCTGCGGCCGCCCCGCGCTGCTGGCACGGGCACAGGAACTGGGCGCAATCGACTCCGGCGCGGTGGATGCGGGCGCAGCGGTGGCCGGGAGCGATTTTGTCTTTCTCTGCGTGCCGGTGGAAACCAGCATCGCGCTGCTGGCGAAAATCGCGCCGCATCTGCCAGAGCGCGCGTTGGTAAGCGATGTGGGCAGCACCAAGCAAGCCTTCGCCGCGGCGGCGCGTGAGATCTTCGGCGCCTCCGCCGGTGAGCGTGTTCTGCCCGGACATCCACTGGCCGGGCGCGAGCTTTCCGGCCTGGAGCATGCGTCGGCGGATCTGTTCGCCAACTGTCTCTGGGTGCTTACGCCGATTGCGGGCGCAGCGCCAGGTCCACTGCCCGGCGCAAGCAACGCAAACTTGAACGCGGAACCCGCCGAACTGACGGCGGCCCAGCGCAGTCTGCGAATGGCGCTCGCAGCCATCGGGGCGCGGGTGCTGTTCAGCACTCCCGGGGAGCACGACCGCACCGTGGCCTACACCAGTCACCTGCCGCAGATGCTCTCCAGCGCCCTGGCGCTTACCCTGGAGCGGGTGTTCGGAGGGGGCAATCCCGCGCTCGAAATTCATGCCGGCGGCCTGCGTTCCATGCTGCGGCTGGCCGCAAGCGATCCGGCCATGTGGGAGCAGATTGGGGCCAGCAACCGGGAAAACATTTGCGCGGCGCTGGAAGGGATGGAGTCCGAGCTGCGAGGTTTGCGCGAGAGCCTGGGAGGCGCCCGGTTCCGCGCGAAGTTTGAGCGGGCGCGGGAGTTTGCGAAGCTGCTGAAGAGCTGAATAGTTTTTGCTTTTGGCCTGCCCTCGCGGGCGCTCACATTCGCCGCGGGCGCGATTCTGGCGCGCCCGCCGATCTACTCCGCGGACATGGATGCGGGCGCAAAAATCTCCTTCGTGGATGGTGAGCCGCTCATATATGCTAACCAGTAGGCGCGACTGCGCACATCCAACCCCTTCATCGAGACCGACCATTCGAGGGATTTGCAACATGGCTTTGATCCGTAGCGTTATCGCAGCAAAGAATATCTTTCGCAATCTTTCAGTTTTTGCCCTGCTTGCGGCCATGTTGACGGGAAGCGTGCTGGTTCTTTCCGCTCCGGCTGTGGCTGCGACGGCGGCCGGTACGACGACCTCGCTGGCCGTTTCCCCGGCGAGCGTCACGGCTGGATCGGTAGTTACGTTGACGGCAACGGTGACTTCTGGCGGGACGCAGGATCCGGCCATCGCTCTTGTCAACACCGGCCAGGTGGTGTTCTGCAACGCCAGCGCGACCTACTGCGAAGACTCGGCTGTGCTGGGAACGGCGTGGGTGACCAGCACCGGAACGGCAACCGTACGGCGCGCCTTCGCCACCGGGACCACCGATGTCAAGGCTGTGTTCCAGGCCACGGATTCCTACGCCACCAGTTCGTCGAGCGTGCAGACGGTGACGGTGACGGGCCAGGTGAGTCCGAGTAGCAGCGCCAACACGTTCTCCACCCTGGGGCCAAGCGCGGCGGGGATTGTTACCGGCGACTTCAATAACGACGGCCATCCGGACCTTGCCGTGATTGACAGCACATCGAACACGGTGCAGATTTTTCTGGGCAAAGGGGATGGCACGTTCACCACGGGAGCTTCTGTGGCGATCGCGGGCGGGACTTTGTCTGCCCTTGCCAGCGCGGATTTCAACGGCGACGGCAATGCCGACCTGTTCGTGGGCATGGCCGCGGGGAACTCCGGGGGGTACGTGGTTCTGTTGGGGAACGGGGACGGTACGTTCAAGGCCGGCACATTTGTAGGCAGCCTCTGGGGCAAGGAAGCTCACGTTGCCGACTTCAACGGCGATGGCCACGCCGACATCGTACTGTACGGCGCGCATGACACGGCAGGCCTGCAGGGCATCGAGATTCTGTTCGGCAACGGGGATGGCACGTTCACGGCGCAGGCGATTCAAAGCGTAATTCTCGGTGGCCATATGGCCATTGGCGATTTCAATGGCGATGGCATCCCTGACTTTGTTGCATCGGGCGCAACCGCCGGCGAGGTTGGCATCTACCTTGGCAACGGCGACGGTACCTTTACGCAACCCGCGGGCGGTCTGTATTTCTATCAAACGTCTCCCTGGATCGATTACCCACGCGGAGTTACGGTGGCGGATTTCAACGGCGATGGCAAGGCCGACGTTGCGATTTCCGAGGCTGACAGCCACACGGTCACGATCCTGACAGGAAACGGGGATGGCACCTTTACGGTTGGCGCCAGTGCCGGCGACGGCACCGGACCGGCGGCGACCGCATGGACCATGGCGGCGGCTGACTTCAATGGCGACGGACACATCGATCTTGCCCTGACCGCCGATTGGCAAACCCTGGGCGATCCGAGCCTGTCGATCCTGCCAGGCAATGGGGACGGCACATTCGGCACGGCGGCTACGTTTGTGGCCACGCCGCCCAATACATTCGACCTGGCGCCCGCGGTTGCCGATTTCTACAGTACGGGAATCCCCGCGATCGCACTGCTTTCGGGATCGCCTTCCTATGTGACTATTTTGCAGGCTGGGGCCAAAACCACGCCGGGGGTGGCTGCCAGTATTTCCTCTTCGCTGATTCAGTACGGGCAATCGGCCAACGTAGGGGTGCAGGTGAGTTGCAACAGCGCCTGCGGCCAGGTGGATTATCAACTGGATGGCGGTGAGTGGGAAACGGTCTCCCTGAGCACGGCGGGAAGTTTCACGGCGGCCACCTCCCCGACCCTGATTCCCGGTTCGCACAGCGTTGTCATCGACTACCTGGGGAGCGGCAACTATAACGCCGCCACTTCCAATACGCTGACGTTTACGGTCGAGGCGGCCACGCCCACGCTTACCTGGGCGACCCCGGCGGCGATCACCTATGGCATGGCTTTGAGCGCAACCCAGTTGAATGCGACCGCCAGCGTGGCTGGCACGTTTGTCTACAACCCGCCGGCGGGTACGGTTCTGGCGGCTGGAAATCAGACCCTCTCGGTAACGTTCACCCCAACCAATACGACCGACTACGTCAGCGTCACCGGAACGGTCATTCTCACGGTCAACTCCGTCGTGGGACCCAGTTACACCATTGCGGCCAGCCAGACCTCGGTTACGGGGAGTTCCACCGTCACGCTTACGCTGAATTCCACCAACTACGCGGGAACGGTTTCATTCACGACCACGGTCAGCGCGAGCGCGGGTGCGACCGGGACCGTTACGGCCAGCGCACCCTCGGTCACACTGACCAACGGCGGCACGGGAACCAGCACGCTGACCATCACCGCCAGCCCAAGCTCGTCGGCGAACCACGTTCCCAGGGCCGGGTGGGCTAGCGGCGGTATGATGGCGCTGGGCGTGGTGCTGCTGGGTGCGCCGTTTACGGTCCGCCGGAAACGAGCGCTGGCGGTGCTGCTGACGGCGTTGGCCATGGTGTTGGCTGGTTTCTTACTCTCCTGCGGCGGCAGCAGCACGAACACGACCGGACCGACCTTCTCCGTGACGGTGACTCCGGCGGGAACGGGCACAGTCACCAATCCCGCGCCGGTGGCCGTTTCGGTGAGTGTCCAGTAGCCCCGGACCGCGCGGAAAAAGGCCGCGTCCCGGTGTGAGGTTTCCAGCTTCGCCAAAAGGAGCTGGCTGGCGCGAGGCGGATTGGGGCCGCTCTCCGATTGCAGGGGCGCGGACTAGCCGAGCATCTGGCCAAGCAGGAAGCGGACGATGAAGTAGCCGGCGGCGGCGAGAAACAGGATGGCGCCAAGCAACAGTGCGGCGTAGAAACCTTCTTTGCCGGGCGCTGGCGGGGTCACGCCAAGGTAGAGAGCGAAGAAGCTGTACACCGCGGTCTGGAAGAAGTTACGCCTGGGTTCGGGCGTGGTCATGATCTTGCCTCGCACATGGTGTCCCTATCATAGCCGCGCGGACGGCGACGATGGCAAGGGACTTTTGCGATCACCTTGGGAGACCGTATTCTTGCAAAAGCCGGAAGCGGTCAGGACAAAAATATTTTGATGGACGCCCTCAGGAAGTTGTTCGAGCAGCATTTTCATTGCGCCCCCTTACGGGTGGAGCCGGTGCAGGGCGGGCTGGGCGGATCGGAACGCATCCTTGTCCGCCTTGGCAACGGCCCGTCCACGGCCATCGGAATCCTCAATCCGGTGGGCGAAGAGAATGCGGCTTTTATCGAATTCTCAAGACACTTCCGGCGACACGGTTTGCCGGTGCCGGAAATTTATGCGGAGGATCGGGCGCGGGGCGCCTATCTGGAACAGGACCTGGGCGATACCACGTTATTTGAGTTTCTCATGGGCCATCGCGCCGGGGCTGAGATTGCTCCCGAGACCGTCGCCGTGTATCGCAAAGTGGTGGAGGCGCTGCCGCGTTTCCAGGTGGAGGCCGGGAGGGATTTGAATTACAAGGTCTGCTATCCGCGCCCGGACTTCGACCGGCAATCGATGGCGTGGGATCTGAATTATTTCAAGTACTACTATCTGCGTCTGGCCGGGGTTGGGTTCAGCGAGCAGGCGCTGGAGAAGGACTTCGGCCGGTTGACGAAGTTCCTGCTGGGCGCCGACCGCAGTTACTTTCTCTACCGCGATTTCCAGTCACGCAACATCATGCTGCGCCAAGGCGAGCCGTGGTTCCTGGACTACCAGGGCGGGCGCCGGGGCGCGCTGCAATACGATATTGCCTCGCTGCTGTTTGACGGCAAGGCTGACCTGCCGCCGCAGTTGCGGCAGCATCTGCTGGATCATTATCTGGACGCGCTGGCGGGATTCATCGAGCTGGACCGGGAACGGTTTCTGCGGCACTACTACGGCTACGCGTACATGCGCATCCTGCAGGCGCTGGGCGCCTACGGATTCCGCGGATTCTATGAGCGCAAGCCGCATTTTCTGGCCAGCGTGCCCTTTGCGCTGAAAAACCTCCGCTGGCTGATGGGCAATGTTGAACTGCCGGTGGCGTTGCCCGCGCTGATGGCGGCATTCAGCGCCATGACCAGTGCCCAGGAGCAGCCGGACGAGGCGCCCGGGGCGGCGGAACTCACCGTGGCGATCTCCAGTTTTTCCTTTCATCGCGGGCCGCTTGAGGACGAAAGCGGCCACGGCGGTGGGTTCGTCTTCGATGCCCGGAGCCTGCCCAATCCGGGGCGGGAAGAGCGCTTCAAGACCTTGACGGGCCAGGATGCGGAGGTGATTGCATTCCTCAATCAGCAGCCCGCGGTGCAGCAGTTTCTGGCCAACGTTTACTCCCTGGTGGAGGCCAGCGTGAGCAGTTACCGGCGCCGCGGCTTCCAGCATCTGATGGTTTCGTTTGGCTGCACCGGCGGCCAGCATCGCTCGGTTTACCTGGCCGAACAGCTTGCCCAACGGCTGGGTGGACGCGATGGGGTCAGGACGGTGTTGCGGCATCGCGAGCAGGAGCGCTGGGTGCGATGAAAGCGATGATCCTGGCGGCCGGACTCGGCACCCGCCTGCGGCCATTGACCGGCGACCGGCCCAAGGCGCTGGTCGAAATCGCAGGCCGCACCCTGCTGGAGATCACCCTGGAGCGCCTGCGCGGTTTTGGAATCGGCGAAGTGATCATCAACGTGCACCACTTTGCCGGCATGGTGGAACAGTATCTGAAGGCGCACGATGATTTTGGGATGCGGATTGAGATTTCGCGGGAGCCCGAACTGCTGGACACCGGCGGCGGCTTGAAAAAGGCCGCATATTTTTTCCTGCGCGACGCCGCCGACGAACCGTTCCTCCTGCACAACGTCGATGTGCTCAGCTCCATCGATCTCGGCGCGATGGTGAAATTCCACGTCGAGCGTCACGCCCTGGCGACCTTGGCGGTACAGCAGCGGGAGAGCTCGCGCCAACTGCTGTTTGACGAGCAGTTCCAGCTCCGCGGGCGGGTCGAGGCGGGCGCTGGCAAATCGCAGGCCGCGGGGAGTGCGACGCCTGGGCGGGCGCTGGCATTCTCGGGCATCCACGTGATCTCGCCGCGCATTTTTTCGCGCCTGGTGGAGCCACCGGCGTTTGCGATCATTGCGGCGTACCTGCGGCTGAGCGGCGAGGGAGAAAAAATCCTCGGTTTCTGTGCCGGCGACGCCTACTGGCGAGACCTGGGCACCTTGGCCAGTGTGCAGCAGGCCGCCGAGGATATGGCGCGAAAAGTGATTGCATTCTAGGACGGTCACGGTGGCCGGGCGCAGGCATTTCCAGAGCCGCGTAAACCGCGTAGACTAGAGAATATGTCACAGCGAAAAGAAGATCGCGCCCGCCAGAAATTTTCCGACAAGATGCGCCAGAAAAGCCTGGCTGCCAAGAATCAGAAGCTGGCTGAGAAGAAAGCTGCCGCGCCGTCCGCTCCGTCCGCCGAAGTGGACCCCGGCCGGAAAGACTAGTCCGGGCTGCCCCTGGAACTGCCCTGGAGATTCGGGCGGCGCAGCTTACGTTTTTCTCTGGAGCGCCCCGCAGGCGTGTACAATCTCCCGGTGCGAGCTGCGGCCATTGCGCATTCCTATGTGAAACAGCAGGTCGTGGAGCGCTTCCGCGACGCCAGGGTCAACCTGTTTCGCGGCAACACGCTGGAACCCAATGATCTGCCCGACGTTGCCATGGTGTTCGGTGGCGACGGCGCGGTGCATCGCGTGCTTCCCTGGCTGGCCTACACCGAAATCCCGTTGCTGGTGGTTCCCACCGGCAGCGCCAACGACTTTGCGCGCTGCCTCGGCATTCCGAGCCGCGGCGAGGCGTTGCGCGCCTGGCGGCGCTATCTGGATCGTGGCGACAATGTCCGCACCATTGACCTGGGGATTGTGCATCCCATGGGTCTGGCGCCGTCCGGCGATGCGGGTTCGCTGAATTCGGTGACGTTTGCCGATACCCAGGGCCGCATTGCCCGGCCGGCGGCTCCGCTGGGTCCGGTCATCATGCGCCATCACCTTTACCACGCCGAGGAGAACGCCGCACGGCAGAGCGCGATTTACTTCAGCGGGATCGCCGGGATTGGTCTTGACGCCGAGACCAACCGTTGTGCCGAGCGCATGCCGGGCTGGCTGCGCTGTCACGGCGGCTATCTCCTGGCCGCGCTGCAGGCGCTTGTCAGCTACGCTCCGCCCACGGTGCGCCTGTACAGCTTTGACGCCAGCGGCAGGGAAACCGTTCTCGACGGTCCCGTGCTGTTCGCCGCCATCGGCAACGCGCCGGAATACGGAAGCGGCATCAAGATGCTGCCCCAGGCGGAACTGGACGACGGCCAGCTTGACCTCTGTTTTGTCCCAGCCATGCCGAAGAGCCTGGTGCTGTGGCACATTCACCGCATTTATTCGGGGACCCACCTGGTTGTGCCCAAGGTGCGTTACCTGCGCACCCTCCAGCTTTTTCTGGAAAGCGATGCCCCGCTGGCCATCTTTGCCGATGGCGAATACCTCTGCCAGACGCCGGCGGAGATATCGGCCGCGCCCAGGGCGCTGCGGGTCATTGTTCCCTAGAGCTCGAAGTCCGCTGCCGGACGATTCCAAATTGACTAATTTGTGCTGCTGGCGCCGCGCCGCTCGGCGAAGCTGGTTTGCCGGTGTTTTTCTACGGCGGTACCCGGTTCTGCCGATTTATACTGAGGGCAGGTCATGTCCAGTCTCGAAGCCAAGAATCCGCCATCCCAGCTACCTCCCGCCGAGCAGAAGCACGATGTTCTGCCGACCCTGTTTGGGGATGGATATGGAATCTACGAAGTCCGCAAAGGCTCCTTCGTTGCCTCGTTTGTCCTGAACTGCACCTTCCTGGTGGCGCTGTTGTGGATTGGAAGCTGGACTGCCGCTCATGCTCCGGTATTCAGCAAGGTGGTTGGCGGCCCGGCGGTGGACATTAGCCCCTACGTGCTTCAGCCGTCGAAGACGGCTGCCGGTGGCGGCGGCGGGGGTGGGTCGCACGACATCAATCCCGCCTCCAAGGGCAACCTTCCCAAATTATCGAAGTCGCAGTTGGCGCCGCCCACGGTTCTGCCCATGGAGTCGCCGAAATTGCCGGTGACACCCACCGTGGTGGTGCCTCCGGAGATGAAGCTTCCGCAGGGCGGGCAGATGGGCGATCCGCTGTCCAAGGTTCTGGGCCCGCTCTCGAACGGCTCCGGCATTGGCGGAGGGATCGGCAGCGGCAGCGGCGGGGGAGTGGGATCGGGACGCGGCCCCGGCGTCGGTCCCGGCTGGGGCGGCGGCATTGGCGGCGGCGCCTACCACGTGGGCGGCGGGGTCAGCGCGCCGAAAGTCATTTCCAGGGTCGAGCCGGAATTCAGTGAAGAGGCGCGCAAGAACAAGTGGCAGGGAATCGTGATCCTTCGGGTTGTCATCGGAGTGGATGGCAAGACTCACGAGATCAGCGTGCAGCGCTCGCTGGGCATGGGACTGGACGAGAAGGCCATCGAGGCGGCGCGCCAGTGGCGCTTTGAACCGGGCCAGAAAGATGGCAAGGCCGTGCCGGTCGAAGTCAGCATGGAGATCAACTTCCGCCTCTATTAGAGTCACCCCTCGGCGCAAAATCCTGACGCAAAATTCTGAGGCAACATCCAACCTGCGGGCGGAGTCTGCGGCGCGGTTGCGGCGTTCGAAATGCGGAAGTCTGCTTTCTTACGGGCGCGGCTTGCGTCCCGCACTCTGCAAGACGCGGCGTCCCTCGATGCGGTAGTTGGCGGCGGCGATAATGGCAATGGCTTCGCTGTAGGCAAGGTGCTCCTGGATGAGGATGCGCTCGGCGAGCGTATGCACGTCGTCCGAGGGCAGCACGGGCACGGCTCTCTGCAACACGATGGGCCCGTGGTCCAGATGCTCATCCACGAAGTGCACGGTGCAGCCGCTGTACTGCACCCCGTACTCAAGCGCCTGCCGCTGCGCCTCCAGCCCCGGGAACGCGGGCAGCAGGGAAGGATGAATGTTGAGAATTTTTCCCGGAAACTGCTGCACGAACCACGGTGAGAGTAGGCGCAGATATCCGGCGAGTACGACCAGCTCGACGTTGGCCCCGCGTAGAGCCTCGACCACGGCGCGGTCATGCTCCAGGCGCTTCTGTCCCTTGCTGGGAAGCACCAGCGTGGGCAGGCCGCGCGCCTTGGCAGAGGCAATGCCGCCCGCGTCCTCGAAGTTGCTGATGACGATGGCGATCTGGGCGCGGAGCTTGCCGCTGGCAATGTTGTTGGCGATGGCCACAAAGTTGGAGCCACGTCCGGAGAGAAGGATGCCGAGTCGAATCATGATCTCCAAGGATATAGCGTGGCGCGGCTGAGGCTCAAGGATGGAGGGAAGCAGAAAAATCGCGGGCGGCCTGGATGAGGCCGGACCCGCGATTGGTTTTGACTTCTTCGCGATGGTTACGTGTACTGCACTTTGCGTTCACCCTTGACGATGCGGCCGATGACGTGGCCTTTTTCGCCGGCGCGGTCGAGGATGGTTTGCGCCTTCTTGAACTTCTTGGCCGGAACCACCAGGATCATGCCGATGCCCATGTTGAAGGTGCGCATCATCTCAGTCTGCTCGACGTTTCCAATTTTCTGCAGGTGCTCGAAGATGGGCAGCACCGGCCAGCTTCCCAACTCCACCAGGGCGGCCACGCCCTTGGGCAAAACCCGCGGCAGGTTTTCCGTGATGCCGCCGCCGGTGATGTGAGCCATGGCGCTGACGGCCTCGGCGTCCATCATGCGGCGTACGATGGGCCAGTAGCTCTTGTGCTGCTTCATCAGCTCGGAGCCGACCTTGCCCTTCATCTCATTTACATAGGTATCGGGCGTGTAGCCGGCGATGGAAAACAGCAGCTTGCGCGCCAGCGAATAGCCATTGGTGTGCAGTCCGGTGGAAGGCAGTCCGATCAGCACGTCGCCCACCTGCACGTCCTTGCCGGTAATAATCCGGGCGCGCTCCACGGCACCGACGATGAAACCAGCCAGGTCGTATTCGCCATCGGAATAAAAGCCCGGCATCTCGGCGGTTTCGCCGCCAATCAGGGCGCAGCCATTGTGTTTGCAGGCCTCGGCCAGTCCGCTGATGATTTTCTCGGCGATCTCCGGCTCCAGTTTTCCCACCGCCAGGTAGTCCATGAAAAAAAGCGGGGTCGCGCCCTGCACCGCAATGTCGTTGACGCAGTGGTTGACCAGATCGCCGCCGATGGTATGGTGCACTCCCATCTCAAAGGCGAGCTTGAGCTTGGTGCCCACCCCGTCGACGCTGCTGACCAGCACCGGGTCGGTGAATTTCTTTTTATCCACTTGGAACAGCCCGCCAAAGCCGCCAATTTCGCTGAGGACACACCGGTTGAAGGTCCGGTGCGCCAGGTACTTGATGCGCTGCTTTGTGCGATTCGCCTGCTCGATGTCCACGCCTGCGTCGGCGTAGGTCAGGCTTCGTTGTTCAGTTTCTTCGGCCAAGATGCTCACATCCGTGGAGGAAATTATTCGAGGGGTCCCGCGAATCACGATTGTAGCATTGGCAGGTCACAGTACGCGGTGACACCGGTTTGTTTCGCCCCGCCGCAGCGGTACACCGACTCCTGGGGGTTGCCGCCGACGGTACATCGGCCGCTTGGGGGATTGCCCCGGCCGCACTCGCGCCCCATACTGGCAAGGTACGCCACCATTCGGCTGCGCAACAATCCCGCGCCCGTCTGCGAGACTGACCGAGACACTATGGTTTTTTCAGATTGGATACTGGTTGCCTTTGGCGCCGCCATCGCTCTCAGCGGAGGCTGGATCCAGCTTCACCCGGAGCGCATCCTGCCGCGCCAGGCCGGGCGCTGGAGACTGGATCCCACGGCGCTGGCGCAAATCCGCCTGCTGGGTGCCTGCTTCCTGTTCATGGGCGTCTTTTTTTCCATGCAGATGACCATCGACCTCAAGCGGCTGCCCTGGTGGATCGGCACCCTGAGCGGCCTTGGCTCGGCCCTCGCCGGGGTGGCCGCGGTGGATGCCCGGAGGCGGCGCCGCGTCGCGCAAAGGTCTCCACTGGCGGGAAAAACTCTCGAACTCCGCTAGCGGCTTCGTCAACCGCCCGGCTGCCCGGGACGATGACGAGTACGCTGCCAGAGCCGTAACCGGTTCCTGGCGCCGGTTCAACCTGCCTGAATTGTCCCACTCCCGATCAAAACAGCACTCACATTGCGGTTTTCAACCAATCCTGGACTATCGCGGCGTAGAATTTGTCGTAGACTCCCGATGAAAGAGGTATGCACTCATGAGCCCAATCGGTAAACTTCCGGTCACCACGGTCAGTCCTTCGCACGATGTGTTGCGAGCGGATCGTCACCCACTTGATCCCATCTTCAAACCCACCAGCGTAGCCTTGGTGGGGGCCAGTGAGCGCGCCGGTTCGGTGGGCCGCAACGTGCTCTGGAATCTGATTCGCAGCCCATTTGGCGGCACCATCTACCCGGTGAATCCCAAGCGCTCCAATATCCTTGGGGTGCGCGCCTATGCTTCCATGCAAGCCCTGCCGGAAATTCCCGACCTGGTCGTCGTCTGTACTCCGGCCGAAAGCGTTCCCGATGTGCTGCGGGAGTGCGTGGAACTTGGCGTTCCCGCCGGTATCGTCATCTCCGCCGGGTTCAAGGAAACCGGCGAGCACGGCAAGCAGCTTGAAACCGACATCACGAAGATCATCCAGGGCAAGATGCGCATCATCGGTCCCAACTGCCTGGGTGTGATGAACCCGATTCTGGGCCTGAATGCGACCTTTGCCAACTCCATGGCGGGCGCCGGCAACGTGGCCTTCATCAGCCAGAGCGGCGCCCTGTGCACGGCGGTGCTGGACTGGTCGATGCGTGAAAATGTCGGCTTCAGCGGCTTTGTCTCCATCGGGTCCATGCTCGACGTGAACTGGGGCGATCTGATCGACTACTTCGGCAGCGATGCGCGCACCCATTCCATCGTCATCTACATGGAGTCGATTGGCGACGCCAGTTCATTTCTTTCCGCCGCGCGCGAGGTCTCGCTGACCAAGCCGATCATTGTCATCAAGGCCGGACGCACGGCTGCCGCCGCCAAGGCCGCCGCTTCGCACACCGGCTCACTGACCGGTTCCGACGATGTTCTGGAAGCTGCCTTCCGCCGCAGCGGGGTGCTGCGCGTCAACTCCATTGCGGAAATCTTTTTCATGACCGAGGTGCTGGCCAAGCAGCCGCGCCCCAAGGGAAAACGCCTCTGCATTGTCACCAACGCCGGCGGTCCGGGAGTGCTGGCCACCGATGCCCTGATCCAGGGCGGTGGTGAACTTGCCGAGCTGTCGGATGAGACCATGGCCGCTTTCAATGCCTTCCTGCCGGCGGCGTGGAGCCATAACAATCCGGTGGACATTCTGGGCGACGCCGAACCCTCGCGCTACGCCACGTCTCTTGAGATTGCCGCCAAAGATCCCGATATCGACGGCATGCTGGTCATCATGACGCCGCAGGGCATGACCAATCCCACCCAAATTGCGGAACAGTTGAAGCCCTATGCCAAGGGACTGGGCAAGCCGGTGCTGGCCAGTTGGATGGGTGGCGAATCGGTCTCCCGCGGGGAAGACATTCTGAACCAGGCGGGAATTCCCAGCTTCAACTTCCCGGATACGGCGGTGCGCGCGTTTAATCTGATGTGGCGCTACGCCTACAACCTGCGCGGACTCTACGAAACACCATCGCCGAGCGCGTCCTCGTTCCATCCCGATCACGTCGGCGCCACCAAGATACTCTCGGATGTGCGCAACAGCGGGCGCACGATTCTTACCGAGTTCGAATCCAAGAAGTTGCTGGAGTCCTACGGCATCCCAAGCATCCCCACCGAGATTGCCGAGACGGCAGACGCCGCCGCAGAGGCCGCCGCCCGCATCGGTTACCCGGTCGTCCTCAAACTGCACTCCCTCACCATCACTCACAAGACGGACGTCGGCGGCGTGATTCTCAATCTTCCCGATGAGGCGAGCGTGCGCCGGGCCTTCGGGCAGATTCGCGATAACGTTGCCGCCAAGGCTGGCGAGGGCCATTTCCAGGGAGTGACGGTGCAGCCTTTCGCCAAGCAGGAAGGCTACGAACTGATTCTCGGCTCCTCGCTCGACACGCAGTTTGGTCCGGTGCTGCTGTTTGGCACCGGGGGCCAGTTGGTCGAAGTGTTTGAAGACCGGTCGCTGGCCCTGCCGCCGCTCAATTCCACGCTGGCCCGCCGCATGATGGAGCAGACCCGCATCTACAAGGCGCTGAAAGGCGTGCGCGGACGCAAGTCGGTGGACATGGCAGCCCTGGAAGAACTGCTGGTCCGCTTCAGCGATCTGGTCATCGAGAATCCGGCGATCAAGGAGATCGACATCAACCCGTTGCTGGCTTCGCCCGAGCGCCTGCTTGCCCTGGATGCGCGGGTGGTGGTGCACGGCAAGGACGTGCCTGATAAGCAGCTTTCCTATTCCGCCATTCGCCCCTACCCGGCTGGTTACGTGTCTGACTGGACGATGAAGGATGGCACCAAGATCACCATTCGCCCCATTCGTCCCGAGGACGAACCGGCGATGATCGAGTTCCACAAGAAGCTCAGCGAACGCACCGTGTACCTGCGCTACTTCCAGCCGCTGAAGCTCACCCAGCGCACCGCCCACGAGCGCCTGACGCGCATCTGCTTCATTGACTACGATCGCGAAATGGCCCTGGTGGCGGAGCGCAAGCATCCCGACGGCACGCCCGACATTATCGCCGTGGGCCGGTTGAGCAAAATCCATGGCCGTCCCGAGGCCGAGATGGCCGCGCTGGTGCAGGATGAATTGCAGAGGAAGGGACTGGGCGAGGAACTCTATCGCCGCCTTATCCAGGTGGCGCGCGATCAGCACCTGGCCAAGGTTCACTCCAACATGCTCGGCGAAAACAGGGAAATGCAGAATCTGTGCAAGAAGCTGGGCTTCCACCTGAGCACCCCGGACCTGGAAGACAACCTGTTGCTGGCCGAGTTGAAGCTGTAGGGGCGATTGCGACGGGAAAACGGCGCGGCACCCGATGCATGGGTGCCCGCGCCGGTGCTTCGCGGTATGCTTGGTGGCCGTAACAATCTTGCCGGGCAGCTTGCCATGAAACTCCATTGCGCCGCATTGTTCGTCGTGCTGGCTGGATGCGCCGCGCTGGGGGCGCAGCCGGCGGCCGCGCATCGCCCGCGCGTGGCGCTGGCACTCTCCGGCGGCGGCAGCCTCGGCCTTGCCCACATTGGAGTGCTGCAATATTTCGAGGAACATCACATTCCGGTCGATGCCATCGCCGGAACCAGCATGGGCGGACTGGTGGGCGGATTTTACGCCACCGGCCACACTCCCGCCGAAATGCAGGCAGCCTTTGCCGAGGCGGTTTGGGACGACGTTCTGCGGGTGGAACCGCGCTACCAGGATATGCCCATCCAGGCCCGGCAGGACCGGGCCCAATCTCCCGGCGACCTTGTCGTGCGCCTCGGACGCGGCCTCTCGCTTCCCGCCGGACTGAGCACGGCCGAGCCGCTCGACCTGTTCCTCTCCAACAAGGTTCTGGCCTACTCGGCGGTGGAGGACTTTGACCAGCTTCCCACGCCGTTCCGCTGCGTAGCCACCCAGTTGGATACCGGAAAGCCCTTCATCCTGCGCCGCGGCAACCTGGCCCGCGCCCTGCGCGCCACCATGTCGGTGCCCGGGTTCTTCACTCCGGTGGATTGGGGAGGACACGTCCTGGTCGATGGCGGACTGGTGGACAATCTTCCCACCGATGTGGCCCGCGAGATGGGCGCCGACGTGGTCATTGCGGTCCACTTCAGCATTCCGCTGCCGCCGGCGCGACAGCTCCAGTCGCTGCCCAACGTGTTGACCCAGGCAGTCTCGGTTGCGGTTGCGCTCAACGAGATCGAGAACCTGCGCAACGCTGACCTGGTTCTCACGCCTTCGCTGGTGGGCATTGGCGGCACCGACTACAAGCACGCCCGCGAGTTGATTGAGCGCGGCTACCAGGCGGCCGCGCAGAAGCAACGCTTCCTGGCCACCTTGGCATTGAGCGATGCCGACTGGGACGCCTACCTGGCCGCGCGCCGGGCCCGCATGAAGCCGCCACCACCGCCGGCCACGCGCTTGACCGCGACTTCCAAAGACCCATCGCTGGCCGGCCAGGCGCAGGCCAGCATCGACCGTGCCGATGGCCCCTTGACGCTGGCTCACATCGAGCACGAGCTGGCGGCGCTGGTTGCTTCCTCGGCATTGCCCAGCGCTTTCTACCGGCTCTCGCCCGCGCAACCTGACGCCATCCTTGCCGATCTGGAGCCAAGCCCAGGCAATCAACTTTTCATCCGTCCGTCGTTGCAGTTTGCGGTTGCCAATGGCGAGCCCACGCGCGGGGCGTTACTCGGCTTTGTCAGCTTTCTGCCGGCCGACGCCTACCGCGAACGCTATCGTATGCACTTTGCCCTCGGCTACAGCCCCGAGGCCGCTGCCGCCTACGAACGGCGGATCGGCACCAGCGATTGGTTCTGGTCGCCCGCGCTCGACCTCCATCGCCAGAACAGCGCAACCTACGCGGGCGGCCAGCACTACACCCATTGGCAGGACACCTACTCCGCCGCCCTCGATCTGGGCTACGGAATGGGGTCGCGTCTGCGCCTGGGCGCGGGATTGGAAGCAGGCTATGAAAAGCTCTCCGCGGTCGAATTCCCAGGCGCGCTGCCGGCTGGCGACGGAGGGTTCCTGGCGCCGCGTCTGCGGGCCGATTGGAACACGCTCGACGACCCATCCCTGCCCACCCGCGGGGCGCTGTTTTCAGGGTCCATGGCGGCCCGCTACCGGGGCTGGGATCAACGCACCGTACCGCTGGGGCAGTTTGCCCTGGAGCAGCATTTTCCGCTGTGTTCCGGCACCCTCACGGCCACGCTCGGCGCGGCTTCCAGCTTCGGCACGGCGCTCAACTACTTCGATCTGTTTCCGCTCGGAGGTCCCAACGATCTGCGCGCCTTCCGCTACGATCAGTTCCACGCCACCTCGTACGCCATGGGAAGCCTCGCCTATCGCAAGCCATTCGGCGAGCGCAAGCTGTTCGGCCAGCGTCCGCAATGGGGCGCCTGGTATGAAGCTGCCGGACTGGTGCAGCCAGGCCAGACCTGGCAAAGCGCGCAGAGTGGCTCGCTGGGCGTGTTGTTGAACTCGCCGCTGGGCGTGGTCACCTTTGCCGTTGGCCGCAGCAACGACGGCCAGACGCGCGGCTGGATCAACATTGGCAGGCCGTGAAACAATCTGCCGGCGAGGAAGGGAACTGCCAGGCTGGGAAGAATTCACTGGGACGGACTGTGGATGGTTGCGCCGTGGGTGCTCAGCGCCGGGTCGCCAGGTTTGGTTGATCCCGGCTGTCCCGCAACGCCATGGCTCTTACCAGCAGCACCACGATCACCGCCGCGCTGGTATCCAGAGTTACATCCCACCAAGTTCCGGTGCGGCTCGGAATGCTCATCTGGTGCAGTTCGTCGGCGGCGGCCACCAGGAAGGTGAATAGCACGGCCAGCCAGGCCCAGTCCGCGCGCCACCACAGGCGAGGCATTTTGATGCTGCCCTTCAGGCTGCGCTGATATTCGTGGTGCAGCCAGTGGCTGCCGCGCAGCAGCAGCAACCAGCACAGGCCCAGCAGACCGTAGCCCACCAGGTGTCCGCACTTGCGCAGCACCTTGTTCAGCAGCGAAACCTGGTGATTGGCAAGATGGATTCCCACCCAGGCCAACACCTGGCGGAGCCACTCGACCGTGTGGTCGCCCGACATCTTATCCGTGGATTCACAGGCGATCAGCGCCAGCATCACCAGCACCGGCAGCCAGTAGCGCCAGAACAATTCTCGTGCGTGCTTCAATCGTCCTCGCTCATTCCCGCGGAACTGCTCCCTTGCCGCGCCGTTGGTTGCGCCCCAAACCAGTACCGGGAAACACAATGAGCAGGAGTGAGTACTCCCGCTCATTGGCCGGTGTCAGGCATTGCTACTCGGCGCGATAGTTTGGAGCTTCGCGCGTGATGGTCACGTCGTGGACGTGGCTCTCTTTCAATCCCGCGCCGCTGATGCGGATGAAACGCGCTTTCTGCTGCATTTCTTCAATCGTTCCGCAGCCCACGTAACCCATGCCGCTGCGCAGTCCGCCCACCAACTGGTACACCATCATGGCTACCGTGCCGCGGAACGGAACGCGGCCCTCGATGCCTTCCGGCACCATCTTGGACAGGCGGTTGCCTTCCTCGCCAGAGTCCAGTCCGCGGTGCGATTCCGCCGGGTCGTCCAGGCTCTGGAAGTAGCGCTCGCCCGAACCCTGCGCCATCGCTCCCAACGAACCCATGCCGCGATATGCCTTGAAGGTACGGCCCTGGTACAGGATGGTTTCGCCCGGGCTTTCCTCGGTTCCCGCCAGCAGCGAGCCGACCATGACCACGCTGGCTCCCGCCGCGATGGCCTTGGAGATGTCTCCCGAATACTTGACGCCGCCGTCGGCGATGATCGGGATCCCGGTCTCGCGTGCCGCCCGCGACGCTTCGGCGATGGCCGTAATCTGCGGAACCCCCGCGCCAGTGACGATTCTGGTGGTGCAGATGGAACCCGGCCCAATGCCTACCTTCACGCCGTCGGCGCCGCAGGCGATCAACTCCGCCGTGCCCTCGTAGGTGGCAACGTTGCCGGCCAGCAGGCTGACGTTGGGCAGCGCGTGCTTGACGGCCTTGATGGCTTCCAGCACGCGCGTCGAGTGTCCATGGGCGCTGTCGATGGCCAGCACGTCGCACTTGTTGTGAACCATTTCCTGCGCCCGCTCCAGGAAGTCGCCGGTGGCGCCGATGGCCGCGCCCACCCGCAAACGTCCCTGCTCGTCCTTGGCCGCGCCGGGATATTTCAGCTTCTTCTGGATGTCCTTGACCGTGATCAGCCCTTTCAGCTCGTAGTTGTCATCCACCACCAGCAGTTTTTCCACCCGGTGCTGGTGCAGGATCAGCTCCGCCTGCTCCAGCGTGGTGCCTACGGGAACGGTGATCAGGTTGTCCTTGGTCATGACCTGGTAGATGGGAATGTCGGTGCGGGTCTCAAAGCGAAGGTCGCGATTGGTGAGGATTCCCACCAGCTTCTTGCCCTTGACCACCGGCACGCCGCTGATGCGGTAGCGCCGCATTACGTCCAGGGCGTCACTGATACTGCGCTCCGGCTCGATGGTGATCGGATCCACGATCATGCCGCTTTCCGAGCGTTTCACCTTGTCGACCTCGCCCGCCTGCTGCTCAATGGTCAAATTGCGGTGAATGACGCCCAGTCCGCCCTGTTGCGCCAGCGCAATCGCCATCCGCGATTCGGTCACCGTATCCATGGCGGAGCTGATCAATGGAATATTCAAACGGATGTCGCGGGTAAGCTGAACCTGGGTATTGACTTCGCTTGGAATTACATCTGATTTTGCTGGCAACAACAGCACGTCGTCGAAGGTCAGGGCTTCGGGAACCGGAAAGTTAATCATTGAGCATGTCCAAAAGGAAGGTCATAGAGCATTGTATGAACTCGGCGGGGAGAGATGCAAACCGGGAGCGCCCATGGGCGGTGAGCTGGCACGTCCCCCAGCCCGGCTCCGGGGGATGCGCGATGGAGTTTTGGGGTGCGGATCCTATGGCTGGTCTGCCTTCTGCCCGGTAGCGGAGTTGGCCTGGGCGTCCCTGCCGTGGGTAGGATCCTTGTGGAATAACTTCCGTGAGACGTCCGGCCAGAACTCCTGGAAGACGGCTCCAAGCGTTCCCTCGGCGGTCACAATCATGCCGTTGGTGATGGTGAGGCCGAAACCCGAATTGCTGTTCGGATAGTAAAGGTTTGATATTGCTCCGCTGGCGATATTTCCCAATATGTTGGAATAGTTCGGTTCCCATGTCCTTGTGCTGTCACGCTTGCAGATAAAAGAAGTGGCGATGGCATAGCCCAGGCGGTGCGTTTTGCTGCCATGGCCCAGGCGGAAATAGCGTGGATCCTGGTGCAATAGGGCAGGCAGGATGCCATTGCCGAGCATGGTGCCGTCGAAGGCGTCCAGGTAGGCCGCCCCGGCGCGCTGTCCATAGCCTTTGATTCCCCACCCGAAGTTCAGATCGTTGTCCGCCTCATGATAGCCGGCGACCACGAACGCGATGCCAAAGGTTACGGGATCGACGGAGCTGCGGAAGGCCAGGCGCATCTTTTGCATCCCGGTCAGGGAGACGGCGTCGCTGCGGTAGCTGACGTTGAAGGATGGCACAACTCCCAGCACCCTCTGCTGCTCCTGCTCCTTGATCTGTTCCTCGGCTTTCTGGTGCTGATCCTTCTCCTGCGCCACCGGCTGGGTGGCGGCCGGGGGCGCCGATGGCGGCTGGGCCGTCTGACTTGCCGCCTGGCTTGCGGTGGAACCAGGGGAGCCGCTTGCCGGCGTCTGCTGGGCCATTTCATCGGCATCTTCCGCCAGCCGCGCCCAGTTGATTGTGGATGGCTCCGCCGCCGCCGCGAGGTGCCGGTCCGGACCCGGCGGGTTGATCGGTTCGGCCCTGAGGGCCGTGCTCAGTGCCAGCGCCGCCAGCGTCAGCAGGCAGATACGAACGTTCTTGACCATGGATCTCCAATGTACCGGTAAGGAACCGGTGAACAATAGCCTGTCAATTCTATCGTGTAACCTTGCCGCCGCCCGGCAGCTTCTCTGCATCTGGGTGAATCTTTTCCCGTTCTGCGAGTATCACATAATCGGAATCCGGCGGCAGGAAGCGGCGAGTTTCCGGGGTGCAAGGCGGGCAGAATTGAATCGCCGCCCGGCGCCGCGTCCCGGTTGTAATCCCTCCTGCCGCGGCGCTATACTCTATCGTGATCGCTGCGGAATCGTTTCCGTCCGGGTTCTAGGGTCGATCCCGGATGTGAGCAGCGGGCGGGCCTTGGGGTCCGCGTTTCTGATTCACTCCCCTGTCCATTTGCGCTTTGGCGAAGGCAGGCAGCCGTCCGGCCTGTGAGGGGAACTACGGTCGTAGGGCGTTCGAGCAAGCCGGCCTGGGTGCCGCGGAGTTCTGATTAGAAGCATGGCATTTGCGCTCGATAAAGTTCGTGAGATTGCCGAAAGAGTGGCTCAGTCCAGTGGCTTGATCCTCTGGGACATCGAGCTCAAGGGCAGCGGTGCGAGCCGCACTCTGCGCATTTTCATCGACAAGCCCGAGGGGGTCAGTCACGAGGACTGCGCGGCCTACAGCCGTGAGGTCGCAACCATTTTTGACGTTGAGGATGCGGTTCCCGGCGCGGCCTATCTGCTGGAAATTTCTTCCCCCGGACTTGACCGCAGACTTTTCAAGCCGGAGCATTTCGCGCAGTTTGCCGGCAGTCTGGTCAAGTTCAGTACGCGCGACCTGGTCAACGGCAACCGTCATTTCGAGGGCCGTTTGGTTGGCTTTTCCGAAGGCCAGCTTACGGTCGATCTCGACCAGGCGGGCAGCCGCAAGAAGGCCAAGGCGCAAGGCGCGGGGGTGATCGTGGTGCCGTTCTCCAATGTTGAGAAGGCCAGCCTGGTGCCTGAATTCTAGATTCACCAAGTTCAGTGAGGCGCCGCCTGGCGGCGCATGCAACATGCAATGGACGGATTCCGGCGCGAGGACGGCGCGGGCAAAGAAATCAAATCGGGGCGCGGCCCCGCATACGTGAAGGTGGCAAGGAATATGGCAAGCGAACTTTATAACGTGATCGACGCACTGAGCCGCGAGAAGGGAATCAATCCCGACATCGTGGTCTCCGCCGTTGAAGACGCTATCGTTGTCGCCACGCGCAAGTTTTACAAGACGCAGGAGAGCCTGCGCGCCGTTCTGGACCGGGAAACCGGCGCCATCCGCGCCTATTCCGTCCGGGAAATTCTTCCCAGCGAAGATGACATCGAGGACCCCCAGATTCAGATCTCGCTCGAAGAGGCGCTCAAGATCAGCGAAGACGCCGTCGTCGGCGGTGAACTGCTGCAGGAAAAATCCATTGAGGGACTGGGCCGCATTGCCGCGCAACTGGCCAAGCAGGTCATCTTCCAGAAAGTTCGGGAGGCCGAACGCGACACCGTGTTCAACGAGTACCACGGCCGCGTCAATGAGGTCGTCAACGCCACGGTCAAGCGCATCGAAGGTCCGGATTACATTTTCGATCTCGGCAAGGCCGAAGCGCGCATGCCGCGCAAGGAGCAGTCCAAGCTGGAGTCGTTTGCGGTTGGCGAACGGGTTCGCGTGGTCATTACCCGCGTGGAGAAGGCCACCAAGGGGCCCGGCGTCATCGTCTCGCGTGCCGCGCCGGAGCTGGTCTCCAACCTCTTCCAGACCGAGGTTCCGGAGATCTACGACAACACCGTGGTCATCCGCGCCATCGCCCGTGAAGCGGGCGAGCGCACCAAGATCGCCGTCATGTCGCGCGATAAGGATGTGGACGCCGTGGGCGCCTGCGTGGGCATGAAGGGCATGCGGGTGCAGTCCATCATCCGTGAGTTGCGCGGCGAAAAAATCGACATCATCGAGTATCACGAAGATGCCGTGACTTTTGCCGAAAAAGCTTTGCAGCCCGCCAAGGTTTCCCGTGTCTCCATTGTGGACAGCCACGAGAAACATCTGGAAGTCATCGTCGATGACACCCAGCTCTCGCTTGCCATCGGCAAGAAGGGGCAAAATGTACGCCTGGCCGCCAAGTTGCTGGGCTGGAAGATCGACATCAAGAGCGAAGAGGAAAAGCGCCAGGAAGTCGAGCAGCAGATGAATTCGCTGGTCGGCAACTCGGCCACCTCGCTGGAAAATATTGCCGCCGAACTGGGCGATCCGGTGCTGGAGAAACTGACCGTCGCGGGTATCACCAGCGTCGAGTCGCTGGCCGACATGACTCCGGAAGAGTTGGAGGCCATCCCCGGCATCGGGCCGGAGACGGTTGAAAAGATCTCGGTTGCGGTCAACAATTATTTCTCCCGGCTGGATGCGGCCGAACAGGCCATTACCGCCGAGCCGGTCGATGTGGAGTTTCCTTCCGACCCGGTGCTGACCGCCGAGGTTGATCTGGCGCCCGACCCAGGCGACGCGGAGGAGCGGCCAGCCTCTGAGCCCGGCGAAGGTACGGAAGATTCCGGGGCCGCTGCCGGCAGTCAGGTGGAAGACGCCTCGGCTGCTGCGCAAGCCGGCACCGATGGCGAGCAACCGGGCGAGCAGGACGCGGACCCGGCCAACAAGTAACGTGCGCCGGCGTGGCTTTACGGCCATGCCCGCACCCGCTTCCAGCTTGGAAGCCAGTTTCTGGGCCGTCTCGGCGAATGCCCAGGCAAACGCAGCGTGGATGTCTTCCTCAGCGAAGACCTCTCCAGAAAAGCAGTCACGCGCGCAGGCGCAGCCGCACCGATCCGGGCAGATGGATACGGTTCCGGCATAAGGAAATGAACGGCGGATGAAGATTCGAATTAACGATCTGGCTCGCGAGCTGGAAGTGAAAAGCAAACAGATCCTTGACGTGCTGATCAAGGTCGGCGTCACGGAGAAAAAGACCCACTCCAGCTCCGTGGAAGCCGACGAAGCCGAGAAGGTGCGCAAGTATTTCCACGAGACCAGCGGCTCGCACGCTCGCCACCGCGGCGGCAGCGAAGAGTTCCGCCCCAAAATCGATCTGTCCAAGATCTCCAAGCCTGGCGACGCGCTCAAAGCCATCCTGGCGCGCAGGGACCATCCGGTTGATGCGCCCGCGCCGGTTCCTCCTCCGGTGGCGCCCAAGGCTATTGTCAACAAGCCCGCTGCCGCGCCCAAAGCTCCGGCTCCGGTTCCAGCTCCGGTGGTTGCAGAGCGCGTTCCGCGTTTCGTCACGCCGGAGTCGGTCGCCCAGCGCGCCGCGGCCCAAACTGCGGCCGAGGCGCCCAAACCGCCCGTGGCCGGACCCGCGCCCGCGCCTCCGGTACACTCTGCCGAGCCGGCGGTTGGGGTCGCCGAGCGGCCCACGCCCGCGGCTGAACGCCCGGAAGCTGCCGCCGAAGCTGTGGTCAGCACAGTACCCGCGCCGGTCGAGGCGAGCCCGGTAGCCGAGGCTCCGCCGGTTGCCGCCGCCGTCACTGCTGCCGCCGAATCCGCCCCTGCGGCGAAGCCATCTGCAATCGAGACGCCCGTTCCCGCGGCTCCCGCCGCGCCCGCGCCAGCCGCGCCGGTTGCCGCCGTGTCTGCTCCGGCTGCCCCGGCCAAGCCTGTTTCCCATAAACCACCGCAGGGCGGTTCTACGCGTACATCGCCGTCGGGTGCGCCGATGGCTCCTCCGGCCCGCCGCATGATTGTGCCGCAGACCGGACCGCGTCCCGTTTATACCGCTCCGCCGCCACCACCGCCATCTGCGCCGCGTCCCCAGCAGCCGCCTTCGGCGATGAACAATCGAACCGGTTTGCCGGTGCGTGGCCAGCCGATCTTCCAGCGTCCGCGTCCGGGACAATCCCCGGCTCCTGCCGGTGCTGCGGGATATGCTCCCGGAGCGCACCCGCCGTTCCGTCCCGGCGAGCGCCGTCCCATGCATCCGACCCGCACCGCGCCCGTTCCGGGTGGCCGCCCCATGGTGGGTGGACGTCCTGGAATGACTCCGCGTCCGGGCGGTCCGCCGCGTCCGGGCGGTCTGCTAGGCGCTGCCGGTGCTCCTCCGGGAGCCACGCCGCGGCCTGGAGCTCGCGCAGGCGCGCCCGCCCGCCGTCCCGGCCAGCGTTACCAGGGCCCGCGCGGCAAGCAGGAAGGACCGATGAAGGGTTTCACGCCGCCACCCCGGCTGTCGCTCAGCAATGAGCCCATGCCGATCACGCGCGCGATTACCATCTCGGAAGGCGTCAGCGTAAAGGATCTCGCCGAAAAGCTCGGCATCCGCGCCAAGGATCTCATTGCGCGCCTGCTGGCTCGTGGCGTCTTTGCCACCATCAACCAGACTCTCAGCGAGGACCTTGCCCGCGACATGGCCCGCCACTTTGGAGCCGAGAGCTCGGTCATCAGCTTCGAGGATCAGATTCAGCAGGATTACGACGCCCAGGCCATCGAGCAGGAGAACGAAGCGGTCTTCAATACCGTCACCCGGCCTCCGGTGGTCACCATCATGGGCCATGTCGATCACGGCAAGACCAGCCTGCTCGACGCCATTCGCTCCACCAACGTGGCCGAGGGCGAAGCCGGCGGCATCACCCAGCACATCGGCGCCTACAAGGTGAAGATCACCGACACCAACTCGCCTGCCTTTGGCCGCGAGATCGTCTTCCTCGACACGCCGGGTCACGAAGCTTTCACCCGCATGCGCGCCCGCGGCGCCAAGGTCACCGACATCGTGGTGCTCGTGGTGGCCGCCGATGACGGAGTCATGCCGCAAACCCTGGAGGCGATCGACCACGCCAAGGCCGCCAAGGTTCCGCTCATCATCGCCGTCAACAAGATCGACAAACCGGATGCGCAGCCGGATCGCGTCAAAAAGCAACTCGCCGACCGCGGCCTGCTGCCGGAGGATTGGGGTGGCGACACCATTTTCGTGGACGTCTCCGCCAAGAAGCACACCAATCTGAACCAGATGATGGAGATGATCTGCCTGGTGGCCGACATGAAGGAGCTGAAGGCAACTCCCGAGCGCCTCGCCTCCGGTACCGTGCTGGAAGCCAAACTCGATCGCGGACGCGGCCCGGTGGCCACCGTTCTTATCGACAATGGAACCCTGCACGCCGGCGAAAACTTTGTCGTCGGAAACATCTTCGGCAAAGTCCGCGCCATGTTCGACGATCGTGGCCGCGCCCTTGAGGAAGCCGGGCCGTCCACCCCGGTTGAGATTCTCGGGCTGGAAGGTT
>Ga0181529_10001166_pt1 | contig 35446 bp, 33 predicted proteins | sample PEATcosm2014_Bin_36_FD_119763 | JGI IMG/M metagenome (GOLD analysis project Ga0181529, IMG submission 119763) | Peatland microbial communities from MTU Mesocosm Facility, Houghton, MI, USA - PEATcosm2014_Bin10_30_metaG | ecosystem: Environmental > Terrestrial > Soil > Wetlands > Peat | place... | reverse complement strand
GCCGTCTCGTCGATCATGCCGAGATTCTAGCCGCTCCGTGTCCCGGCGCGAATCCCCCATCTCGCGCCCCAATGTCCCGCCGGCCAGCCAGCCCGATTCAATTGTTCTTGAACGAGCCCTTAGTCGGATTCTTGACCGCGATTCGGGCGTCAGCGCAAGTCGTCTGGCCCACTCGGCGACGCAACCTCATCGAGCGGCGCTTTTGGAACCTCAGGCAGTTCCGCAGAATTGCGACCCGCTTCGAAAAGCTCGCGCAAAATCTCCTCGCTTCCGCCGCGCTCGCCTCAACACGCCCTTGGTTGCTCGCCATTGAATTCACGCCCTAGTCACGGCGTTCTCGCGTCTATCTCGTTGCCGAATCGCAATTCGTTCAACTGCTGTTTCATCATGCGGAAACGCTCCTCATGCGCCCCGCCCCGCCGCAACGCGACCGCGGTCGACAGCACGTCCATGACGACCAGCGCCGCGATCCGCGAGATTGTCGGTGTGTAGATGTTCGTGTTGTCGAGCGTCTCCACAATTAGTGCGACGTCGCACTCCGCGGCGAGAGGGGACACAGACCCAGTTACGGCGATCACCTTGGCGCCGCTGGCGCGCGCCGTGCGAGCGACCTCGATCAATGATTTGGTGCGGCCTGTGTTCGAGATAACCACGGCGACGTCGGTCGGGCGCATCATCGACGCCACCATGATTTGTTGATGTGAGTCCCGATGGGCGCCGCAGGGCACGCCAAACAGAGGGAATTTCTGCTGTGCGTCGCTGGCGACGATCCCCGAGGCCACGAAACCGAAGAATTCGATGGCGGTGGCGCCCTGCAACAGCTCCACGGCTCGCTCGATCGCGTTGTGATCGAGATGGTCGCGCGCCCAATCAAGGCTTGCGATCGTGTAGTCAAAGATCTTTTCGATCACAGCGTCGAGCGAGTCTGCGCCGGAAAGGACGGAGTGCGTCGCGGGCATTCCCAAGGCTAAGCTATGAGCTAGCCGCAGCTTGAATTCTTGGAAGCCCGAACAGCCGATCGCGACGCAAAAGCGGATGACCGTTGGCTGGCTGACGCCGGCGAAATCGGCGGCCTGCGCCAGAGTTGCGGAAAGAACGCGTCGCGGTTCCGCCAACACAGCATCGGCGACCTTCCGCTCGGACTTGCGCAGATCGTTGTAGGCGGCGCGTGTCGCCTCGACTACATTTCTCGCGGCTCCGTGTGCCCGATTGTGTTCCTCAAGAGACATGGACATCGTCCTCATGGAAAAAGCGCGAACTTAGTCCAAGCTCAGCGAGTAAGCTACCTGCATCCGCGCCCGCGTTCCGGCGACCGAAGCTTTCGCGAGCAAGCCGTCGATCTCGGCGGGCTCCGCTGTATTGAAGGCGAACATGCCGTAGTGATGGGCGATCATTGCGGGAATGGAACAGTCCTCGCAAAGCGCCAGCGCCTCATCGATACGGAAATTGCCGGCAAAGCCGGCATTCGTTAGGCTCGGCGAGCGTCCGTTCGCCGGCAGCAGGGCGAGGTCTGGAGCTAGCCCTGCGATTTCTTCGCGCTGCCCTGCGAAAGGCACGCAATCGCCGGAGTGGAAGATCGTGACTCCGGACGCGCCGAGCGCGTAGCCGAGAAACCGGCAACGCCCCTGATCGTCGCGCTCGATTGTCTCGTGCGCAGCGCGCGCCGCACGTATGAGCAGACCCGGAAGAGGCCGAACGGATTCGCCTGCGTCGATGGCGATCAGCCGTGCGTCGTCGACCTGGATTCGTTCGCGCGCCAGCGCCGCCGAAGCGGCAGGGACGACGAAGCGCAAGCGCGGCCACAGGCGAGCGAGGGGGGCGAGCGTCCCCGGATCCATGTGGTCGGTGTGGTGATGGGTGCAAAGCACGAGATCGATCGGCCCCAACTCGTCGGGCGCGACAGGCGGCGGGCTCATGCGTTCATGCGAAAATCGGCTGCTGGCGTACTTCTTCGCCAGCGTGTCCGAGAGATAGGGGTCGACGACGATGCGTAGCCCGTCGACGTCAATCAGAAACCCCGCCTGACCCAACCAGTAAAGGGCGGGGTCTGATCGAGCGGGCGCGCGAATGTGTTGGGCCAGGGGCTCGGCGAACGGGATCTCGATCAGCCGCGCGGTCATGGCGAGGCGCTCGAGAGAGCCTCGAGCAGATTCTCCACCGCGGCCGTCGTGGCGCGATTGACGCTCTCCTCGGTGTATCCCCCGATATGAGCGGTTGCGATCACACACGGATCGCCCGCGAGCGTTAGGTCGCGCGGCGGTTCCTCGTTGAAGACGTCCACCGCATAGCAGGCGACCTGTCCCGCGTTCAGAGCTTCCAGCATGGCCCGTTCGTCGACGAGCGACGCACGCGCCGTGTTAACGACGATCACGCCGCGGCGACATGCAGCGAACTGCTGCGCGCCGAGCAGCGGGCGACCATCGGCCGCGGCCGGACAGTGCAGGGTGACGATATCCGACTCCGCGATCAACGTTGCGAGATCGGCAAGAAGCGTAGCGGCGTCGGCATTCGCCGCCTGCGGCGTGGGATCGTAAGCGACAACTCTGGCGCCCAGCGCTACAACCAACCTCGCAACTTCGCGTCCGACGGCGCCGTAACCGACGACGCCGACAGTCCGTTCGCGGAGCTCGCGCCCGATGCGGCGCGGCCAGCGGCCCGACTTGATTCCGCTGTCGGCGAACGGAATGTGACGCATGGCGGAGAACATGAGCCCAATCGTCAATTCCGCGACGCCATGCGCATTGGCGCCTCCGGCCGTGCGCAGCGCGACGCCACGCTGCGAGAGCGCCGACAGAGGCAGGTTGTCGACGCCGACGCCGTTGCGGCTGATGGCGCGTAAGCGGCTAGCAGCGGCGATCACGGCTTCCGAGACGGGCTCCACGCCGGCCAGCCACCCGACGACTTCTGGCACCAGGCGCAGCAGCTCCTGCTCGCCAGGCGCTTTCCCAGCCTCGCAATAGACGATATCGTAGCCGAACTCACGCAGTCGTTCGACAGCCGGGTGATGCGAGGCCGTAAGCGAGCGGGGCGTGACAAGAATGCGCGGCATCGTCTCAGCCTTTCGCGGCGCCTATGGCGATCTCCGACAGCGCGTCGAAGGCGGGTCCGCTCGTCGGAATGTCGATATGGAAGACCTCGGCGATCACCTGCGTCCAGCCATGCAGGAAGTAGGTCCACCCGTCTTGGATGTGCAGATTGCGCTGCGACGCCTGTGCGCGAGCCTGATCGAGGAAACGCAGATCGCCGCGATAGTTGAGATCCCAGACAATGCCGTTCTCGGGGAACTGAACGGCGTTTGACAGCGGAGAACCGGGCGAGTCCTTTCCGAGTCCCGTCGCATTGATGATGAGGGAGCCCGGCCTGAGGTTGGCGACAACCGCGTCGTTGTCGGCGCTCTTGGGCGCGAGCACGTAGTCGACCGGCACGCCGGCGCCCAGCTCGCGATGAATGCGCCGGACTTCCGCCAGTCTCGCGGGGCTTCGGTTGGAAACGACGACGCGCGAAGGACGATCGGCGCCGCGGCTTTTCTGCATCAAGTGCCAAGTGATGGCGATGGTGGAGCCCCCGGCGCCCATCGAAAACAGTTCGCCGCCCGTTCGCTCGAAATGGCGCTCGGGCAGGAAGCCGTCCAACGTGAGGCCCGAGGAGATCGGGTCCTTCGCATGGCACACGAGCTTGCCGGCGCGCTTGGAGAGACAGCTCGTCTCGCCCATGAAGCGGGCATGGACGTCGATTTCGTCGAATTGATTGCGACAAGCGTTATAGAGGTCGATCTTGTGCGTCGTCACCAAGGCCCCAAGCGAAAGCGGATCGTGTTTGAGAAACTCGACCGCCTCGCGATAGTCAGTCGCCGGCGCATGTAGCGGGAAGTCGACGCCTTTGATCATCGCGTCTTTCAGGCCAAGCTGCGCGGCCCAGGCCGGAAAGACCTTCATGATCGAACTCTTCGTGGTCGTCACCCCGTAGAAATACAGAGTCGGCCGCGTCGCGGTTGAATACCTTATCATTTCGTTCTCATGCGAATTTCGGCGGCGCGCGTGACCGCGGCCCTGGCTTTCTTGGCGATGTCCGCGAAGCGTCGTTCGCGAATGTCTTCGGTCCGCGCGATCCAGGTGCCGCCGACGGCCGCGACCGACTTCAGCTTCAGCCAGTCTTCCATCGTCTCCAGGCTGATGCCGCCCGTCGGCACGAAGCGGACGCCGAGATGGGCGAAGGGCGCCGCGATCGCCTCCAACGCGCGCGGTCCGCCTGCGACCCCGGCGGGGAAGAATTTCGCCAGCCGGACGCCGCGCCGAATCGCGCCGCCGAGTTCGCTCGGCGTCATGACGCCCGGCGAGAACGGCAAGCCCAGCGCTTTGGCCGATTCGAGGATTTCCGGATCGTAGCCGGGCGCGAAGCCGAAGCGTGCGCCCGCGGCCACGGCCGCCTTCAACGAGTCAAGATCGAGCACGGTGCCGGCGCCGATCAGCAATTCCGGACGGGCCTCTTTCAGCGCCGTCAATGTTTGCGCGGCGGCGGCCGTGCGAAAAGTAATTTCCGCAACCTTGAGGCCGCCCTCCAGCAAAGCGTCCGCCAGCGCGACGGCGTCGCGGGCGTCCTCGATCGAAATGACGGGGACGACGCCAATGGCGGCGATGGCGGAGAAAGGGTCAGACATGCTTCTTATCTCCCCGAAGGCGCATCAGGACGCGCTGGCGTACACCTGTTCGAGACGGGCGGCTGGGCGGCCGCGATAGACCACGTTGGGCACGAGCTTCCAGCCGCCGGCGCCGTCTTCGACGACCCGGCTGCGCATCCCGTTGGCTTCCTCGATGATCGCGTAGTCCTGTCCTGAATCAGCGGGATAGGCGAAGGTCATCACCAGGTCTTCGGTCCCGACGTTGACGGAGCGGTGGATCCAGTACGGCGGCACATAACAGAGGGTTCGCGGGCCGATCTCGACGGCGCGGACTTCGCCCTCGGGCGACTCCAGCAACATCACGCCATGGCCACGCTCGCCGTAGTACATCTCTGGCCTGTTGGCTCTGGTGTGGATGTGCCCGCGCGTGAGAAAATACTCTCGGCCGACTTTGCCGGGTCGCATCCGCGTGACCCCGATGATCAGGTCGCCAGCATCCTCGGAAGGCTTGAAGTCGGTGACTTCGTACGCCAGCGTGTCGGCGCCAGCCTTAGCGACGAGGGCGCGAAAGGCTCCCGCGTCCTCGTAGAGGCCGCCGAGGTCCGCGTACCTCTTCGCGTAGCGGTTCGTGGCGCCAGCCAACTCGCCTCTGGCGACGTCCACCTGGAAGATTCCCGGTTCCCTCAGTTTCATTTCCATCCCTTTCACGGCCTTATTGACAACTGGCGGGCATTCCAAATTTTGTACTTTTGCTACAGATTCGTCAAGTCCCGTGGAGTCGTGCAACGAAGATGGATTCGAACCCGCATGCGCCTGGCCCGCGACGGCGCGGTCCCGCGACATCCGGAATCGGTCGGCGCGAGAGGGGCGGGAGCGCCGCGTCAGAAATTCCGGCGCGCAGAGAAGACGTCGAAATTTCAGCCGCAACTCAGCGAATGTCTGAGCCAGGGCCGACGGCCGCGGCGTTCGGCAAAACCGCTGAGGCGTTACGCGCCGCCAAACCGATCGGGGGAAAGCGGACCCGCCAAACGCGTCGAACGCGGGGCAATAGCGCATGCCGTCGCCCCGATCGGGCGGACGTGGCATCGCCGTACGGCCGACGGCGCCCTTGCGCTCGCGCCGAACCTTAAGCCATGGCGCCGCGATTGGCGGAGCGCCCAGCCGAAGCTCAGCGCGACGCTCGGCGCTGCGTCAGGGACCGCAACCCTTAAACGCCTTGCGCCAACGAATGTCCCGCCTCAGTCGATGCGTCGGGCGCGCCCAATTGATCTCGCGGAATTCGACGCCGTCTGCGACTTATTGAGGCGCATCGACCGGCGCCAGCCCCGTCCTCGACGCTGTCGCTCGCCGATTCAACCGCGGCGCGCGCCGAAAAGCTCCTGACGATCGCCTCGGCCGAAGTGTCCCGCGTCGGTCGGCGCGGCCCGCAACGCCTGTTTGCGTGCCGCAGCTTCGCGACAATTTCTTCGCGGTTGTCGCGCTTCGTCCTCGGATCATGGCCGATGGACGTCGGCGGCGCCTTCCGTCTGGGCGACGCGAAATCGGTAGTGGCGCAACATTTTTCTTTGGAGAATGTCAGGTCGCGGCCCCTCGCGCCGCCGTCTTGTAGTGACGATACCAACTTGCGACGGGGCCGAGGCCGGAGAGCGACGAAGGTCCGCCGTCCGCGAATGGTTCCCGCCGACCGTGCGTCGGTGATACCCGTCGCGCCCGGCGACACGACCGGCTCGATCGTGGCCGTCGACGCCGAACGCGCGGCGCGAGCGTGATGGCGACCGTGCGACGATGTGAGCCAACGGAAAGACTCGGACGCCCGATAAAGTGTCGGCGTCAAAAACGAATACGATGCGGCGATTCAGCAGAGGAGCTGAAGCGGACGTTCCATCAGGGCCCGCGGGCCTCGGCTTCGCGCCAACGAGCCGTCGTCACGATTGCGCCCGAGAAGCTCGCTGAGCTGCAGGTTGGCGCCCCGTCGGTTCAGGATGACGTTTGCGGCCGATCGCCTCGGTCCCAGCCTTCACGCCAACTCTTTGTGGGACAACGACCTGCCGCTCTGCCCGCCGAAGGTAGCTCCATTACCGCCGCCGATGGTTTGCGACTCAAACGACATCCGCCAGATTTGTATCGTAGCTACACATTTTCACGGAATCTGGCCTCGCAATCGTTGACTTTGCCCAATGATCGTGCTTCTTTGTCGCCTAGCAGGTAGCATAGCTACCAAAAAGAACCGCCAGTGTTCTGGTGCGCGCGGACCTGATCCGCGATGAAAGGGGCAGGAAATGAGTCATATTAGTCAAAATCCAACCTGGAAGGCCGGACTGAGCGTGGCGGCGTTGGCGCTCGCCCTCGCTCTGTCGGTCGGGAGTCAGGCGTTCGCGCAAGATGCGCCGAAGTTCGCGCTCTCCCTCGGCTGGTCGGAAGGCGAGTCCGGGCAGCATCTCATCAACGGCTTCAAGGACAACGTCGCCAAGATCGGCGGCACGCTGACCATTGCAGACGCCGCCTACGATCCGAAGCGTCAATCCGACCAGATCGACGCGTTCATCAAGGCCAAGCCGAGCGCGCTGTTCGTCACCGCATCCGATCCCGCGGCCATTGCTCCCGCGGTCAAGCGCGCCGTCGACGCCGGCATCCCGGTCTTCGCGGCCGACAGCCTGATTCCGGGCGTCTCCGTGATGACGACGGCCATGTCGAACAACTATGGCATGGGCGTCTACATGCTCGACTACATCGCCGCGCAGCTGCACGGCAAGGGCAAGATCGCCGTGATCGATCTTCCCGCCAACGAAACCTGGGACCTGCGCGCCGACGGCATGTACTGGGAGCTGCAGCAGTATCCGGACATCAAAGTTGTCGGCAAGTGGTCGTATAACTCCACTGGGGCCGCGACGCCGCGGCAGGGCGCAGACGGCCTAATCACCGCAAACCCCGACATCGACGCCATGTGGGCCGCCTGGGACGGCGCTTCGATCGCCGGCGCGCTCGCCGCGCGCGCGGCGGGCAAGGACAATGTCTTCACGGTCGGCATCGATGGCGGTCGTCAGGTCTTCAACGCCATGATGGCGCCGGGAAGCGCGAGCGGGTCGACCCCGTCCGGCGTCGCGCTCTCCATGGCGCAGTCCTTCTACACGATGGCCGCTACCGACGTGTTCTATGCGAACGAGGTTCTGCACGGCAACAAGGCGCCGCGCATCGTGATCACGCCTGTCTACGCCGTGACGCAGGACATGCTGAAAGGCAAGCCGATCCCGGACAATTACGACGTGCCCGGGGTGGCGGAAAAGCTTGGTTGGAAGCGCGCCCTCTGAGCGTGACTGACCAAGCTTGATGAAAATTGCATCCCGGCGCGGCGCCAAAGGCCGCGCCGGGGAGGGAGGGTGATAGACGTTGACGTCCGGCGCGCCGCGCGAAAGGCCGCGCCGAGCGGGGAGTACCGGGATGGAAATTGCCCTTTCCGCGAGGGGGATCTGCAAACGCTTCGCCGCCATCGACGCGCTCAGGGACGTCGACTTCGATCTCAGGGCCGGCGAAGTCCACGCGCTTCTGGGCGTAAACGGCGCAGGCAAGTCGGTCTTCGTCAAGATCCTCTCGGGCCTGCTTCGCAAGGATGCCGGCCAGATCGTGGTCGCCGGCGCCGAAATCGAGATCGGCGATCCTCATCAGGCGGAGCTGAGCGGCATCGCCTCCGTCCAGCAGAGGCCCGAACTGGTCGATGATCTGCTTGGCTACGAGAACATTTACCTCGGGCACGAGGCGCCCGGCGGCGCCGAGTTCCAGTCGTTCGATCGCGGCGCGCTGGAGCGACGCGCTCTCTCTCTGTCGGAGCGTGTCGGCCTGAAAGTGGATGTCGCGCGTCCGTTGAGGGCGATGACGGCGATCGAGCGCGAGCTGATCGCAATTCTGCAAGCCCTTTCTTCCGAGACCATCCGCGTCTTGATACTCGATGAGCCCACCTCGGTCCTGACGGAAGCCGAGAAGGGCGTTCTGTTTAGTCTCATCCGCAACGTCAAAGCGAAGGGCGTGGGCGTGATCTACATCACTCACCGACTGGATGAGGTGTTCGAGATCGCTGACCGATTTACCGTATTCCGCGGTGGGCGTGTGGTGGCCACGGACGTCGTGGGCCGGGTCAACCGCAGCGGCGAGCGCATCGCCGAGCTGATGCTGGGCGCCAGCCTCGGCGAGGTCTATCCGGCGAAGGTGACGCGGCCCGGCGACGTCCTGCTCTCGGCTGAGTCGATTTCCTACGGCGGCGCCTTTACCGACGTTTCCTTCGCCGTCCGGCGTGGCGAAGTGCTCGGCATCTTCGGGCTTCTGGGCTCGGGTTTGGACGAGCTTTCGAAGGTCATGTACGGCGACCTGTCGCCAAGCGATGGACGCCTGCTGGTGAAGGGCGACGCAGTTCGTTTGCGCAACCCGAAGGCGGCGTTGCGCCGGGGGATCTTCATGGTGCCCGGCGACCGCTGGGCGGAAGGGCTCACGCCGACGCAGGACGTCGCCTTCAACATCACGCTGGCGAATCTCAGCCGCGTCAGCCTGTTCGGCGGGCTGCTGCGCCGGCGCCTTGCGAGAAAGACATCGGCGAAGCTCGCTGCTCTCGTGGACCTGCAGCCGCCCGACACCTGGCGCGCCGCCGCCACCTTCAGCGGCGGCAACCAGCAGAAGGTGGTGATCGCGAAAGGGCTATTCACCGAGGCCGAGATCTACATCTTCGTCGAGCCGACGGTGGGCGTCGACATCGGCGCCCGCGCCAAGATCTACGCGCTGATTCGAGAACTGGCGGCGACGAGCGCCGTGGTTGTGATGTCGTCGGACTGCGACGAAGTCTTCGGACTGTCCGACGTAATTCTTGCGCTGCACAAGGGTCGGCTCACTCTGGACGCGCCGACCGCGCAGGTTTCGCGGGAAGAGGTCATGGTCGCTGGGCTGGTCGGACAGGCAGGGAGACAGGCGCTATGAAAAGCCTCTCGCCGCGGCTCGTGCCGCTGACGATCTTCGTGGCGATCTACGCCATCATCTTCGTCGTCTTCGCCAGTATGAGCAGCGCTTTCATCCGTCCGACCAACATCGTGGAGATCCTGCGCGGCATGTCGGCTAACGGCATCGCCGCCCTTGGTCTGACTTTCGTCATCATCACCCGTCAGTCGGACATGGGCTTTCCGTGGGTGGCCTCGCTGGGCGCGATGACGATGGGCCACTTCATCGCCAGCGGCTACGACGTCCCAGTTGCGATTTTCATGGGCGTGCTGGTCGGCCTGGCCTGGGGCGCCGTCAATGGAATCGCCATCGGGCTGTTCAAACTGCCCGATATGATCACTACGATTGCGACCGGATCAATCGCCTTTGCGCTGGGCTATCTCTACAGCAACGGCGACTCGATCTACGATAACTTCATGACCTCCGGCATTCTCCGCCTCAACGATGCGCGGTTTCTGGGAGTGCGGCTGCCGATCGTGCTGCTTGCCGCCTTCTTCCTGGTGGGCTGGTTCATCCTCGATCGGACGCGCTTCGGCCGGGCCTTCTACGCGACCGGCGAGAACCGTCGGTCGGCGCGGCTATCGGGGATCCCGGTCCAGATCTACGTCATCGTGGCTTTCTGCTTGTGCAGCGCCTTTGCGAGCTTCGGGGCCATTCTTTCCAGCGCCAGCGCCGGCATGGCGGATGTGCGGACGGGGATCAATTTCCTGATGCCGGCGTATGTCTCGGTGTTTCTCGGCAACGCCATGTTCGGCCGGCCTTCGGCAGGCGCGACGCTGCTGGGGGCGCTTTTCACCGAGACCATGATCGACGGCTTCACCGTTCTCAACGTGCCTTTCTATTACGGCGACGCCATCGAAAGCGTCGTGCTGGTGCTTGCGCTACTCTCTTCAAAGCCGGAATTGCGGGACGCCTTTCGCGGGCTGTTCATACCCGCCAGGAGCATGGTCGGGGGAGGGCGTTTGTGATGACCATGACGAACGAGCCGTCGCGGACAAGAATCCTCCTGCACTTCCTGCGGCAGGGCGTCAGCGGCGCGCTGCATGCGGCGATGCGCGGCAGCTTGGTGGTGCTTTTGGTGTTGATGTGCATCGTCCTGGGCGTCATGGAGCCGGCGTTCGTTTCGCTCGCCAACGCCGTCGACGTGTGGCGGACCGCGAGCGTCGCCGCGATCATGTACGTAGGCGTGACCTGGGTGATCGCCTCCGGCGAGATCGACGTGTGCTTCATGGATGTCGCCGCGCTGGCCGGCATGGTGTTCGCCGTCGTCGCCAATGCGCATTTTTCGCCGCTGTTTGCGGCGACGCTGGCGATCGTCGTCGGGCTCGGCATCGGCCTGTGCAACGGCGTGATGGTCGGTCTGCTCGGCTTTCCCTCGCTCATCGTGACGATCGCGAGCGGAACCTTCGCGCATTCGGTCGCCACCATTCTCGGCCATGGCCAGCCTCTTTACCTAGACAGCAGCGGCGTGGTGGGAAGCTTCGCCAATGGCGCCGTTGCGGGCATGCCGCTGATCGGCATCGTCGCTGTTCTGTTCTACGCTCTCTCCTGGTTTGTGCAGGAACGGCTGGTCATCGGCCACCACGTGTATGTGCTGGCGCAGAACAGCATGGCGCTGCGCCAGGTGGGCGTGCGGACACAGTGGATTCGATTTGGCCTGTTCGTCGTGTCGGGGGTGATGTCCGCGGCGGCGGGGGTGGTGCTGGCGGGGACGCTGAACTCGGGCAATCCTATGATCGGCGGGTCGTTCTTTCTCGATGGCCTGACGGCGGTGTTTCTCGGCGCCACCGTGATCCGGCTCGGCCAGCCCAACATCATCGGCACAGGTTTGGGCGTCATCATTCTCGCCGTGCTCGTCAACGGACTGGCGCTGGTCGGCGCGCCGAACTTCGCGCGCGAAATCGTCAAGGGCGTACTGCTGTTGCTCGGCGTCATCGTCGCCGTGAAGGGCGGCGCCTTGAGGTGGACCGGTTTCCAGCGTTTGCGCGCAGGCGAACCGGCGCCTGCAGGCGACGATCAAGCGAAGCTCCGACGGTTTACCGCCTAGACGGGAACGTCGGACAACGGTGAAGAAATGATCGATTTGGCAGACAAGGTGTTCGCCGTCACCGGCGCGGCGTCCGGCATTGGCGAAGCGATCGCGAAAGCGTTGCTGGCGGTCGGAGCGAAGGTGACGCTTTGCGATTGTGCGGAGGATCGATTGCGGTCTTTGACCGCGACCCTCGGGCCCGACGCCTTTCCGCTGACCGTCGATCTCACCAATCGGTCGGAAGTGGCCGGCGTCCTGGACAAGGTGCTGACGCGCTTCGGGCGACTCGATGGGGTTCTCGCCAACGCCGGGCTCTACGTCGGCGGCGATGTGCTCGGCGGCGATCCTGACTCTTGGGACCGCCTGCTCGCCGTCAACGTGAATAGCGTATTCCGGCTGGTGCATGCGGTGCTGCCTTACATGGTCAAACAGCGCAGCGGGGACATCATCGCCACGTGCTCGATTTCGGGCCACGTCGCGATACCGCAAGAGCCGATCTACAGCGCGAGCAAGCATGCGGTGCTGGCCTTCGTGCACGGCTTGCGCCGGCAGGTGGCGCCTTACGGCGTGCGGGTCGGCGAGGTGGCGCCGGGCATCGCCATCACCCCGCTTCTCGACAGCTGGACGCCGGAGAACCGCAAGAACCTGCTGGAGGGCAAGGGTGGTTTGCCGCCGGAAGAAATCGCCGAGGCCGTCGTGTTCATGTTGACGCGTCCGCGTCACGTCACTGTCCGCGATATCGTGATCCTACCGCAGAATCAGGATATCTGAGACATCGACGGCGAAGCGGCGAGCGGCGAGGCGTCGCGCGTTCCGCTGCTTACGCGACGCCACGCCGCTCGGGAATGCGGCGCGCCGATGCCACGGCGCTCGTGAGAGCGACGCGCGAACGTGGCGGCGAGGACGATCGGGACGGGATGATTGTTGTCGACGTCGAGGACGTTTCGGCGCCTAGGCGCCGGACGCGGCGTGGGATGGAGGGAAAGCAAGTGTCGATGGATGTTGCGCCGCGTGATCTCCTGGATTTCTCCGGCAAAGTGGTGCTCGTGACGGGCGGCGCGGCTGGGATTGGTCGCGCCGTCGTCGACGCGTTCGCCGAACGGCAGGCGAAGATCGCGCTAGTGGACCGAGACGAGCGCGTCACAAGCATTGCCGCCGCCCTAGGAAGCGGTCACCGCGGCTATGCGCTTGACGTGCGTGACGAGGACGCCGTGACGAAGACGGTGGAGCGGATCGGCGCCGAATTCGGGAAGATTGACATTCTTGTCAACAACGCGGGGATCGGCCCGCTGGCGCCCGCGGAGGTCTACCCGAGGGCGGAGTGGGACCGGACGATCGCGATCAATCTCACCGGCATGTTCCTGGTTGCGCGTGCGGTGGCGCCGGGCATGTTGGCGCGCGGCTTCGGCCGCATCGTCAACATGGCCTCCCAGGCGTCAGTCATCGGCATCGAGGGGCACGTCGCCTACTGCGCGAGCAAGGCGGGCATCGTCGGCATGACGAGGTGCATGGCCCTGGAGTGGGGACCGCGCGGGGTGACGGTGAACGCCGTGTCGCCAACGGTCGTGGAGACCGAGCTTGGCCTGACCGGCTGGGCCGGCGAAAAGGGCGCGCGTGCGCGGGCGGCGATTCCGACGCGTCGTTTCGCTAAACCGTGGGAGATTGCCGCAACGGTTCTCTATCTGGCCGGCGAGGGCGCGGCGATGGTGAACGGCGCCAATCTTCTGGTCGACGGCGGCTACACCGCCATCTGAGCTCGGCCAATTCCGCGAACGCCGCGCACGCTGGCGGGCCATCGGCATAGTCGGCGGTCTGCCGCAAGGCGTCGCCGGTGGTCAACGCGTCGCCAACTCGTTCCCTGCCGGCTTGCCGCGCAAGGGTCCGCCTGCGCGGGGGGCATGCGAAGGGCCGACGCACAGCGCCGCGTTGCGGCCGCTGGAGCGCCGGCGTTCAGCAAGCGGACTTCAACCTGGCGAAGCCTTGGAAGTTGCGCTGCGAAAGGCCGCCAGCGCCGGCGCCAATTCCGCCTGCTGCGCCGCGGCCCGTCGGAAGAGCGGCAGCGACCGCGCATATGTCCTTGCCCGCGCCGGGTCGGGCGTGAGTCGCTGCGCCGGCTCGTGCAGCGCGCGCAGCGGCTCGCAGTCGCGCCATGCGCCGATGCCCACGAAGCCCAGCGCGGCTGCGCCGAGCGCGGCCGCTTGGCGGTCCACCGGCGTCTTGAGGATCGTCGTGTCATAGACGTCTGCGACGAGCTGCCGCCACATCGCGCTCTTCGCGCCGCCGCCGACGACGATCATCTCCTCGCGCAACTTCATCATGCCGCGCAGTTCGTCGAGCGCCGCGCGAAGCGCAAGCGCAATCCCTTCCAGGGTCGCGCGCATCACGTCCGCGGCAGTGTGCCGCAGATCGAGCCCGAGCAACGCGCCACGCACCGCCGGTCCGCCTTCGAAGTGCGTCCCCCCGCCCAGCGTCGGCACGAACAGCAGGCCGCGTGCGCCGATCGGCGAACTGGCCGCCAACTTCAGTCCCGCCTCCGGCGTGATCTCGCCGCCGCCGATCTCGCGCACAGCGTCGCGCACCAGGACCTCGCGCACCCAGTCGAAGCTGGTGCCGGAGGAGAAAATCGAGGTGGCGGAGACGAACATGCCGGGAAGCACATGGGCGAAGACGAATGGCCGCACGCGTTCGTTGAGGAGCGGCGCATGTGCGATCACGGTGAGCCAGCTCGACGAGCCGAGCGAGCCGAACAGGCTGCCGTCGTCGAGGCCGCGCGAGCCGAGCGCCATGCAACTGTTGTCGACTCCGCCTGCGATGACGCGCACGCTTCGCGGCAGGCCGAGTTCCTGGGCGGCCCGCTCGGTGAGGGTGCCGAGCGCCTCGGTCGAGGTGACGATCGGCGGAAACAGCTCGGGATCGAGGCCGCTCGCAGCGATCAGCTCGGGCGAATAGCTTCCGCCAAGCAGGTCGTAGACGCCGCTGCCAGAGGCGTAGGACGGGTCGGTGGCGATCCGTCCGGTGAGGCGAAAGTTGATGTAGTCCTTGCTGCCGACGATGTGACGCGTGCGCGCAAACGCCTCCGGCGCGTGTCGGCGCAGCCACATCGCCTTGAAGACGGAATAGAGCGGCATTGGAAAGCCGTTGCCGGTGCGCGTGTACCAGGTCGCCCCGTCAAAACGGCTGCTGAAGTCCGCCGCCTCCGCTTCAGCCCGACCGTCGGACCAAATTGGCGTCGTTTCGGCGAGCAGCGCGCCGTCGGCGTCAAGCGGAATGCAGCCGAGGCTCTGGCCGGACAGCACGATCGCCGCGACGTCATGCGGATCAGACGACGTCCGAGCGAGCAACGCGCGCACGCTCTCCACCACCGCCCGCCACCAGTCAGTCGGCCGCTGTTCGTGGTAGCCGGGCGCCGGATAGAAGGTTGGGTAGGTCACCACGGTTTCGGCCACGCAGACGCCGTCGGAGCGGAACAGCGCCGCCTTGTTGCCGCCGGTGCCGAGGTCGCAGGCAATCACGCAGTCGACCATGGTCTTTCAGGCTCCCTTGCCAGCGTCGAGGCGCGCGAGCGCCTCTTCCCGCGCCGGGATCGCGAGGCGCCCCTCAGGCAACCGTCGGCACGCCTGCAGCAGCTCGACCGCCGAAGCCGTGTTGACGCCGAATCGGGAAACGCCGAGCGCGACCATATCTGCAATGCTGTCAAGGTCGTGAACGCCGCCCGACGCCTTGACCTGGATGGCCGTGCCGACGAAGTCGGTGATGAGACGGATGCGTGCGAGGGTGGTCGCGGCGGGCGTCCAGCCGGTGCCGGTCTTGACGAACGCGGCCCCGCCGTTGATCGCCGCGGCGCAGCCGCGTCTGATCTCGTCGTCGCTGAGATGGAAGACCTCGAGGATCACCTTCAGCGGCACGGGCGCGATCGTCGCAGCCACGGCGCCGATCTCGTCGACGACATACGCATCTTGCCCTGAGCGCAGACGGCCGACGTTGATGACCATGTCGAGTTCCTCGCCGCCGTCCGCGACGAGTTGGCGGGCCTCGGCGACCTTGGTCGCGGTGGTGTGGCCGCCAGAAGGGAAGCCGATCGGTCCGCCGACCAGCGTGCCGCCGCCGCGCGGCAGGGCTTCCCGCAACACGGGGACGAAGTTAGGCAACGCATGGGCGGCGATGAAGCGGTGCTGCAATGCGGTCGCGGCAAGCCCGCGCACGTCAGCTTCCGTACAATTCGCCTGCACGGCGCTGATGTCGATCATGCGGGCGAGTTCGACGGCACCGACGAAACGGCGAGAAACCACGTGGCGCCCCTGGTTCAGCGCGGATTCAACGAGCGACTGCCGTATGTAACGACGCCTAGCCTGCGAGAATCCGCCAACTTGGTATCATTACTACAAAATCATAACGTCGCAACCGAGTCAAGCCGGCGGAACGCCAAGTTTGCCGTATCCAAATATGGGCGGCCACAACGAACGAGGTATTTTTGCTACAGAACGGGCAGTGCGCCGCGGCGCCGTTCTGTCCGCGCGGCCGCCGCTTCAAGGTCAATCGGGATTTGGGCGCAGAGTGCGAACGCCCGTCGAACAACCCCCAATTACGATGCGACGTGTCGCGACTTCTTTCAGTCGGCGTACAGGCGCGAATATAGCCTGTCGCACTCGCTCATGATTCTTTCGTACGCCGCTTCCTTCGCCGGAACCGGCTCGACGGTGCGGACGGCACTGGCCAGCGACAAGGCTGCGGCGAGATCGGGATAGGCCCCGATAGCCTTGAGTCCCAGAACCACGCCGCCCCAGGCCGCGCTCTCGTCGACCGCCGGGCGCCAGAGCGGCTTGCCCAGGCAGTTGGCGACGATCTCGAGCCAGACGGGCGACTTCAGGATGCCGCCGGTGACGACAAGGTCGAGACGCAAAACGTCGGCGAGCATCCGGTAGAGTGAGCGGATACAGAAGGCGAGCCCCTCATAGAGGGCTCGAGACAGTTGCCCGACCGTGGTTGAAGGAGAGCCCGGTGATCGCGCCACGCGCGTCGGGACAGTAGTTCGGGCAGCGCTCCCCTCCAAACAGCGGGAAGAAGTACAGCCCGGACGCGCCCGGCGCGGCGCCGCGCGCGAACTCGTTCATGTCGTCGAACATCTTCTCGTCCTCGGACCGGGCGCCGAGCACGTTGTCCGCAAACCAGCGAAGCGTGTTGCCGCCGTCGTGAGCGACGCCTCCCTCCAGCCAGCTTCCGTCGGCGAGGCAATAGCAGCAGGCTTCCGAGCCGCGGACCGTCCGAGGCTCCGCGCGCCGCAACCTCAGAGTGATGGAGGCGCCGGCGGAGAGGCTCGTGCGGCGCTCCGCAAACCCCACGGTCCCCAGGTGTGCGAGAGCGCCGTCCGCCGCGCCGACGACGGCCGGCGTGCCTTGGCTGAGCCCGACGGCCGCGGCGTAGCTTGGCGCCAGTCCGTGCAACATGCTTGTGGGTTCGACGCATTCGGAGAAGCGGGCCTCCTCCAGGCCCGCGGACGCGAGGAGCTCGCAATCCCAGTCGCCGCTCGCCATGTTCCAGGCGCCGGTCCCTGAGGCGATGGAGCGGTCCACGACCCGCATTCCGTAGAGGCGCGACAGAGGATGTACTCCTTGATGGAGACGAACCGCGCTGTGCATGCGTAGAGGTCAGGAGCCCGGTTCTTGAACCAAAGGATCCTTGGCAGAAAGCACATCGGGTGGAGCGCGCAACCTGTCCTCGCTTTGATGTCCTCGCTGTCGAGCGGGGCCCTCCGGCGGGCGTTCTCTTCCACCGAGCGGAGATCCCGCCCAAGTCAAGGCCCGGCACAGCAGCCGGTCCTCCGCGTCGAGAGGCGGGAGACTGTTCCAGATGCCGCCGAAGACGATCGCATCTACGGCGGAGGCGCCAAGGCCGGCGCGTTTCACCAGCCGGCCGATGACCGCGACCACGGCGGCGAGAACCTCGTCCGCGTCCTGCTCGGCCCAATCTGACTCGAGATAGCAGCACGCGTACGAGGCGCGGGCCTGCGCCACGATCGAGCCGGCGACGTCGCACAGCATCCCCGGCGCGGCCGGCGGACCGGCGCTCGGCCTTCCGGACGTACGGGAGGGGACGGCGTCGCGCCTGGTGGGCCGGGCAGGAGGCGACGCGCCGCCTCATAAATCCATATAGCTCAATAACTTACCAATCGCTCAGCACTCGGATGTTATGCAATTTGTGCCTCGGGGGCAAATGCAATTCGCGCGTCATCGTTGATTTCGCAAGAATCGCCCTAGGCGGAGAGAAATATCGCCTGAATCTGGGGCGTCGGAGGCTTTGCGAAATGGATCGCGCCTGCGACACTTCGGGAGGGATCAGGGCGGCGCTTGAGCGACGCCGCGGCGCCGGATCGTCGAGCGTAGTCGACAGGGGGCGCGCGGCGACGAAGCCTGTTTGGCTGCGCACGTGCTCCTGAGCGCCTTGTCGCCGCGAAGATTGGGCAGCTTCTCACCCGCGTAAAGGAAGTGCCGTCGAACAACGGCGGGATACCACTGCGTGCCCCGCGACGAGGGCGTGGGGATTTCCATCGCCGTAAGTTCGCGCGCGATAGAGTGAATGGAGTGCCCGGCGTCGCGCAATTCGCGCAAGAGCGGGGCCATGTCGCGGGCGCGGGCCTTGACGCGCTCGGTGCTGGCGATGGCGCTGGCAGCGCTGCCGCCTTTGAAATACTCGCGGAAGTCCGCTCGTCTCGGTCCGCCTCTTTTCTTTCCTCGAGCCTTTGCCACGGCGAAGGCCGCCCTGGTGCGTTCGGAAATAAGCTTGGACTCGTACTCGGCAACGGCCGCGATGAGGTGGACAGTGAAACGATTGGCGAGCGGCATATCCGCTGCGACAAAATCGACGCCACTTTCGAGCAGGCCCGCGATCAGCGCCACGTTTCGCGAGAGCCGATCAAGACGGGCGATGACGAGCTTGGCGTCATAGACCCGGCATAGCCAGAGCGCTTCGGCGACCTTGGGCCGGTTGTTCTTACCGCCGCTTTCGACCTCGGTGATCTCGGCGATAAGTCGCCCCGGATTGGCGCTCAGATAGCGCCGAACCGACTGTTGCTGGGCCTCAAGACCAAGCCCAGATCGCCCCTGCTGCACGGTCGATACGCGATAGTAAGCGACGATCGGCTGGTCGCCGGGATCGGGCCACGATGTCTTGCGAGGCGCTTTCATTCTCACGCCGCGTCGGTGAGCAATGATGTTCGCGCTTCAATGATCGGCGCCAGCCGTAGCGACTTGATGACTCTCCCTTCATGCCATTTGCCGTCGTTTGGCGTTGGCACGTGGCGGCGATTAAGCTCCGCAGCGATTCTCGCGAACGAAAGGCCGGCGTCTCTGAGAGGTTGGACGATTGCCAAGATTGCCGCGCTTCGTTTCAGATAAGCGATCCATTTCGGATTGAGTTCGGCGGCCAGGAGACCCTCGGGGTTGAATCCGTGTTCCGGGCGCATCTCTTTGATTGCAAGACGAGCTGTGCCTGCCGTCCACGGCAGCCCGCGGCGCGTCCGCGGCCCTCGACGATTCAACTCCTCTGCCATTTGCTCCATCGTCTCGCAGCGTGTGATCAGCTCCCAGAAAAGCGGACCAAGGCTTCGCAGCTGCGCCTGACGTTTCGCCGATTGGGGACGCCGCACAAGCGGCTTGGCGTCGCGGGCGACTTCGGCAAACTCAGAGACCGTCGCGCGAAGGATGCGCGCAACGGATTGCTTGTCCCAACGCGTCCGTGGGCCGGGAATTTCGCGCCGATTCAATTCGTCGGCGATCTCGCCAGCCGATTGGCCTTTGGCCCGCATCGACCAGACCAGGAGCGCCAGCTTGCGGTCGCGCTCGCGCACCCGGGCGATATGGGAAGGTGTCGGTTTTCGCCAGGTCGCGGTCTTGCGCGAGCGAAATTCGTCCTTGGTGTCAAACAACACGCGGTAAACGGCACGACTTGTCCAACCCTTGTCACTGGGGGGCGTGACGCCGCGTCGGGTTAGCTCGACCGCGATGTCGGCGGCGGCGAGACCGGCGTGCTTCAATTGCCAAACGAGCGGGGCCGCGCCCGTCAGGCGGCGCGTCCTTCGCAGAGTCGCGGGTCCGAGATTCAGCGCCCTCTTCACGTCGGCCGACCCGGCGAATTCATCCTTCGTCCATTTGAGGAGAAGGCCGATGGTTGCCAAACACCAGCCTTTTCGCCTCGGAGCCGGAATGCCACGCCGATTGAGTTCGTCGGCAATCTGCTGCTTCGAATAACCCTCGGCGACAAGCTGCCACAGGATCGGCGCGAGATCGCGCGCGCGGGTGCGCGACTTTACAAATCTCACGCGGTTGGCGGCCTCAACTCCCACTTTGGCGAAATTGGTGGGGCGCTTTCCTCGCCAGCCGCCGAATTTGGCCCCGCGCGCCTTGGCCGCCGCGAACGCCGCCCGCAGCCGTTCAGAAATCAAATTGGCTTCGTACTCGGCGAGCGCCGCGAGCACATGGATCGTGAAGCGGTTCGCGTGCGGAAAATCCACGGCGACGAAATCGAGGCCGCTTTCCATGAGTTGGGTGATAAATCCGACGTTACGGGATAGGCGGTCGAGGCGGGCGACGATGAGTGTCGCGCGGCGGTAGCGGCAAACACGCAAAGCTTCGTTGAGCTGCGGGCGGTCGTTCTTGCGACCGCTGATCGATTCAGAGAATTCGCCGACAATCTTTCCGCCTTCGCGTTCGACCTGCGAGCAGACCGAAGCGCGCTGTGCGTCAAGACCGAGTTCCGATTCAGCCTGGCGTGGCGTCGAGACGCGATAGTAGGCGACGAACTGTCGTCGCCTCGCAGGGACCGTACATGCGCTTGCAGAGGGGTCGATCGCATGAAGGGGCATTCGCCAAGGCTTTCGTCGTGAGTGCGCGCCGGGGGGCGGGCGTGGCCGCGTACCGACGTGGCATTGCGCGAAGCTTGACGGACATGAAGGCGTCGATGTCGCGACCTATGGCCGTGTTCTTATCGGACGTGCGGCGATTGCGGTCGGCGGATCACGTCGCTCGGTTTGTGACGCCAGTGGTCCGACATGCGGCGTCACAAACACGCGCTCATTTGACGCTAAAACTGTGTCCAACTCCGCGTCGCTCGTAGCGACGCCGTTCGCCGTGAATTAACGTAGGGGCTGCGCGTAGCGCGCGTCGGGGAGGACAGCATGCACAAGAGTATCTGGAGCGTTCTTGCGGCTTGTGGCGTGGCGGCCGTCGTCGCCTTTTCAAGTGCGCCGACTTACGCGAAGACGGTCAAGGAATGCGACGCCGAATACACGGCGAACAAAGCGGCGATCAAGGCGGCGGGGCAGAAGAAGGCCGATTATGTTGCGGCGTGCCGAGCCGGCACCGCCGCGCCGGTCGCCACTCCCGCCGCCGCGCCGGCCGTGCCTGCTCCGGCTCCCGCCGCGGCCCCCGCCACTGCACCGGCAGCTACGCCGACGGTCGGAGCTTCGCCGCCAATGGCCCCCGCCGCCGCCCCGGCGAAGCCACGCGTCGCCGCTCCCACGGGTGCCGGCGGTTTCGCGGCGGACGCCCAGGCAAAGGCGCACTGCCCAACTGACACTGTTGTGTGGGTGAACACGAAGTCAGGCGTCTATCACTTCGCCGGTACTCACAACTACGGTACGACGAAGCAAGGCACGTATATGTGCGAAGCGGACGCGAAAGCCGCCGGCGACCGCGCAGCGGAGAACGAAAAGCACCCGTGAACGAGCGTGCGCGTGGAGCGAAATATTTCGGACGGCGCGTCCTTGCGCCGCGTCATGCGGCGGCGCGAGGGCGTGATCGTGCGTCAAATCACCGTCGCGCCTGAATTTGCGGATTTTGATCGGTTGGTGTTCTCTCGAACTGTCGAGGTGCTCGGCCGAGGATTAGCAGGTTTGAGGGCGTGGGCCCGATTGTGCCAAAGGGAGCATTCCAGCGATGCTGGTTCGGTTCAGGGATTGGCTTTTCGCGCACGTCCGGGGAAGCGGAATCCGCGCGCGTTCGCGCGCAAGGCAAGCCGATTGGCTCTGTGCGCGGCCGCGCGAGGGAGATTTCGTCAGCGAGCTGAAACGAGTGCTAAGAGGGATCGCGGCGCATTCCACGCATGATTCTGGAGCCCTCACCGACAGCGAGCATCCTGAGCATATTGAAAGCGTGCTCACTCGACCCGAAGCGCCAAACATGTAACTCAGCTCCGGGAGCTGACCCAGTTATGACCAATCGTCTCAAAGTGTTGCGACGCCGGTTGGCGTTCAGACCCGAGGCCGACTAACTCCGACGAGGTCGTTCAACAGATTGAGACATCTCGCCTTCTGACTCCATCATGCGGCGGCTTCACGCCGACCGCGAAGAGAAGCGCGTGACCCACGCGAACGAAATCTCTGCCACCGAGGCGACCGGACAGGAAATAGCTTGACCCCTCCGACCCCAATCAGAGAAGCCTGCTAAGGCGCTTCCGTCCCGTCAAGGGCGAGCTTGGTTGCGTTGCAGAAACGACGAGCAATCCCGCCGTTGGTCCTCGGCGCCGCGCCCGTGGTCGGGTTCGATCGCGTGAGCCATGTCACGCCGCCTCGGGTGGTCTCCGGCCGGGCGTCACAAATGGCGTTACGGAGTCTACCTTACGAATGCATGATCTTGCCGTGGCCCGTGCATCTGACGGCCGCGGCTGTTAAATGGAGGGCCGGGCAGGGGAATAAAATTCATGGTCGGTTGGGGCCTCTCAAGACCGCAGTTGCTCTTGGGTAGCGCTTCAGTCCAGACGTCACCGGCGGAGGCCGCGCCTGGGCGAGTCGCGGTGCCTTACGGCGCGGCTTGGCGCGTCGCAACGGGACTTAATTGAGCCCGACGCCATGGCTGCGTTCCGCTGACGCGCTGGCGCTCGCCGGCAGGCCCAATCGCGTCACCTGCGTGATCGTCGCATACAACGAGGCCGACCGAATCGAACGCGCCATCCGTTCGGTCGGGGGCCTCGTGGATGAGACTGTCGTCGTCGATTCCGGCTCGACTGACGAAACGGTCGCGTTATGCAAACGCCTTGGCGCGCGTGTGGTCCATCACTCGTGGGGCGGCTTCGGGCCGCAAAAGCGCTTCGCCGAGGAAGCGGCAAGCTGCGACTGGATCCTCAGCCTCGACGCCGACGAGTGGCTCAGCGAAGAATTGTGCGCCGAACTGGCCGCGATCCTCGCCGCTCCGCTGCCGCCGGCGCGCTGTTTCCGCGCCCGGGTGCGGGTGGTCTATCCGCGGCGTGACGAGGCGGCGCCGTTCGCTTACTACGTTACACCCGTCCGGCTCTACAACCGGACCACGGCGCGCTTCCGCGATTCGCTCACCCACGACTCCGTTGAGCCGACGACCGACGCCGTGCAGCTCAATGGCGACATCCTGCACAAGAGCTACCGCGACTTCGCTCACATCATCACCAAGACGGTCAACTACTACCGCATGCAGCGCGAGGAGGGGATCGAGCCGAGTGGCGTCGGCTTCCTGCGCATGGCGTTCGAATTTCCCTTCCAGTTCTTCAAGTACTATATCCTCCGCCGCCACATCTTCGGCGGCGCGGACGGCTTCGCCTACGCGACCGCGCTGGCGATGGGGCGTTGGGCAAGGATCTTTATTCTGAAGGGTTGGTGACGTGGAGGTGGGCGTGGCTGGCTCGGACATATTCGAGAATGCAAGTCGCGTTCGCGAGGAGCGGATCGACGCCCGTTTGAGCGCATGGCGATGGGCTCTGCGCCGATGGACGCTGAAGCACATTTGGTATCGCCTTCGCTTGCCGGTCCGCCGGCGGCGTTGGAAACGCAAGAACGTCGCTCGAACTAGAGCCTTCGGTAAGACGGCCGTGTCCGGTCCGACCGGCGGCGCCGCGCTCGCTTTCGGTGAGTTCACTGGCCGCCATGGCCTCGGTCGCGCCGCCGCGTATGATTTGGAGATTCTGCGCTCCCGCCATTCGGAGGTGCAGGCGATCGATATCGGTCCCTATCTCGAAGGCCGCGCACCGGCGCCGCTTGACCTTGCGGCGGTGGAGAACGTCTACTTCCTCTGCCAGCCCGATCGATGCGCGACGGTTTGCCAGCTCCTGCGGCCGGAGACGATCGCGCACGCGTGGCGGGTCGGCCGCTGGGTGTGGGAGACGCCGCTTTTCCCCGACGACTGGCGTTTCGCCGAGGCGCTTGTGCACGAAGTCTGGGCGCCGTCCGAGTTCTGTGCGACGACGTTTCGCTCGGCGCTCAATGTGCCGGTGAAAGTCGTCCCGCACGCTGTGACGCCGCCGCCCGATCCCGGCCTCGACATGCGTGCCCGCCTCGGCGTGGCTCGCGAGGCGTTTATGGGGCTGGCGATCATGGACATCCGCTCCTGCCCGGAGCGCAAGAACCCGTGGGCGCACGTGCGCGCCTGGAAGGCCGCCTTCGGCGACGATCCCGCCAAAGTGCTGGTGATGAAGCTGCGCGTCGGCAAGCACACGCGCGTCGTGCTCGCCGAGCTTAGAGAACTGATCGGCGGCGCGCCGAACTTCCGCCTGGTGACGGAGGAGATGAGCGACGAGGAGATCGCCGCGCTGCACCACGCCGCTGACCTCTATCTGTCGCTGCATCGTTCCGAGGGCTTCGGGCTCCCGATTTACGAATCGCTGCTTCTTGGCAAGCGCGTGGTGGCGACGCACTGGTCGGCGAACACCGAATACGGCCCGCGCTTCCCGAACTATGTCGGCGTCCCGGCGCAGATGACGCGCTATCGCGATTGGACGGGACACTATGCGGACGGAGCGTTCGAATGGGCGGAGCCCGATCTTAACGTCCTACGCTCGCTGATGGGTCGACAATTGACGATTGACGAGCCGCGGTGCTGCGATCGGCGCGCGGAGGCCGCCGCCATCGGCGCTCAAACCGCGCCTTCGCCGCTGGCGACGACGCGGGACGACGACTCCGCAAAAACAGTGTAAACCACCCGACAAGCGAGCCATGGGCGACCAATGCGAGACTGGATCGATCTCCAAGCGCTGTTCCGCCATCCTTTCAATTCCGAGAACCGGATGACCTTCAGGCGGAAGGCGAAGGGCGTGCCGCTCCGCGGAGATTTCTCAGGAGCGCCCTACGACGGAACCAGTAGAACCTCGCAGATGGCAGCACAGTATCAAATTGAACGGGAACAGCTCAGAATCGAGACGATCAAGCTTTTGCTGACCGCCAAGGTTCGGGGCACCAAGTAATGCGCGTTCTTTTTGATGTCCGGTACGCCAACTTCCAATACGACCGGGGCATCGGAATATACATCAAGAACTTGCTAAGTGCTCTGGCACTCGATTCGAGACTGCACCTCACTTTACTAATTGATCCGGAACACCTCGCAGTCAGTGAATTGCAAACAATTACTCACGATGCGCTTCGCGGCCGGCCCGCCAATGATTACGATTTTTTCTGTATGCCTTCCTATTTTCCCGATTGCTGGGCGGGCCGCCCAGACCGACTTGAGATCATATTGCCGTATGAAGTCATTCGGACATGCCGGGCGGTCGTGGGAATTGGCCACGATCTTATACCGTTGATTTTTCCTGAGCTTTATTTCCGCGATGACAATTCACTCAAGAGCTTGACACAACTCGGTGTTTCCATCGCCTCTAAAATTTCCTGCCACACGTTTGCGGTTAGCCAGTCGACCGCCGACGATTTCGTCAGGCTCGGGGTCTGCGACTCGGAGCAAGTAACGGTTATTGGTGGAGGAGTCGATACGGAGAAATGGGGCGATGGCGCCCTTTCATCGCCTAAGGCAAACCATATCCTCTATGTCGGAGGAGACGATGCTCGAAAGAATTTGGATGGAGCGGTTAGGGGTTTTGCTGAATTCCGAAAGCTTTCTCCCCGCCATGACTCGACCCTCGTCATCATAGGCAAATATTCGGACAAAACGCGTTCTAGAATAGCGGCCGTCGCGTCTAAGGTCGGCGTCGAGTCGGGAACGGATCTAATTTTCGCAGGCTTTCTCGATGAACGCGCGCTCATCTCGTTGGTCCAAGGGGCTAGAGCGAGCATCTTTCCCTCGCTTTACGAAGGGCTGGGACTGCCCATTCTCGAAAGTTACGCCGCTGGCACACCGGTAGCTGCGTCAAATTGCAGCTCGATGCGTGAACTGGTCCCGGTCGAATGCCAGTTCGATCCGCGAGATCCTCGATCGATCGGAACGGCGCTCAACGCGCTATTCGTAGATCAAACGATCAGGGACGCATCCCTCGCTTTTGGCCGACTCGTGCTTGAGCAATTCACTTGGCCCAAAGCGGCAAAGAAGATGGCCGACACGCTCACGCGAATCAGGCGCGAACCGGCCCCAACAACTGAGCCTAGACGCATTGCGGTATTTACCTGCATGCCCCCGGCGAGCAGCGGAATTGCAAACAACTCGTCCAAGATCTTTAGAGATTCGTCTCGATTTAATATTTTCACGGATATTTCGTCTAGACAGGAGAAAGCCGCCGTTGCCGCTGCCTCTAAGTTATCGGTGGCGCAATGTTTAAGCATAATGCCCGCCGCGAGTTTTCCAGATGTCCACGAATTGGCCCCCTTCGCCGGATGCCTATTCGTGTTGGGCAATTCGCATCACAATCTATTCGCGCTCCAAGCAGCGATTCGGACACGCGGAATGAATATAAGCCGGAGCATATACCTCCATGATGGCCGCTTGGAAAACCTGTGGTTTTGGTACTGTAAACGAAACATGCAGAGACTGATTCAATTATTGTCTGCCAGTTATCTTAGTGAAGATCGGTTAGAGCGGTGTCATGAGCACTCCGAAATCGTCAAGTGCGGCTATTTCGGAATCAGGCCGCTCGCGTTATTGACGGGCATCAGCCATTTTATTGTCAACTCTGAACGGGCCAAGCGCGTTGTGGAACAAGAACTCGCGCCGGACGTGCCGGTTCGGGTGGATGTCGCATATCATTCAATTGATCGCATTTCGGTGCGCGCGGGTGCGCCGTTTCAACGCAACGATCCCAATGAATTGATTATTGGGCACTTCGGCATTCCCCACGCGGTCAAGGGAACGCCAAAGGTGTTGGCGGCGGCCAGCATCCTCAGGGAAACGGTGCCGGTTAGGGTGCTTTTGGCTGGCTGGCACGCCAAAGCGTACCTCGAACATAACGTCGTTCCGGCCGATCGCGACCACATTATTCTGGTTGACGCTCCCTCGGACGAAGAACTGTTCCGCTGCATGAAGTGGGTAGACGTCGCGGTTCAACTCAGAGAGGAAAACTACGGAGAAAGCTCCGGCATTGTCGCTCAATTGATCGGGGTCGGAAAGAAACCGATCACGACGGTCAATTTGATTGACGAGTCGATGATTGGTCGAGCAATACCAGTGCCGAATGATATCGAGCCGAAGGATCTTGCTCGCGTTATCACGAAGTCAATTTCTCGCTGCACACATGAAGACGATCTTTCGGGCGTGTCTTCCGAAAAGCTTGGTGTGTTAGTTAGTCGGCTTGTTTTGGCTGGGCACGACAGGAGTTAGAGTTTTGCAGTGTTATACAGTTCTCTGAATTGTGAAGAGAGAGTTGGGATTCGCGAGCGCAAGAATGTCTGAATCGAAATAGCAGCAGCCCGCGCATTGTTAAAGCTTGAGTAGGTCCGGACCTGACAGGATTGATGTTGCGTACGGAATGGGGATTTCAGATGTTGAGCAGGATCAAAAGGAGACTGTTGTCGTGGTCGCCGCGCGTGTGCGGGCGAGAGCGCGCGATTGACGAAACCGTGGAGCGTCGAGTCCAGCTTGGTGTCCAGCAAGCCATTGCATATGCGGCGGAACGCGTCGATCAGCTCTCGTCGAACAACGAAGCGATTCTCCACCATTTACCGGGCTTCCTGAATGCGGCGGCGACCGTCCCGGCCCTGGCTCGCAAGCTTGCATCTCAGCAGGTGCAGTGTGCCGCCGCAGAGCGCGACTTTGCTCAACTCCTTTGGGAGGTCAGAGCCCTGAAGGAAGAACAGACCGGGGGTACGGCCGACCGAGCGGAGATGCGCAGGATCCTTGAACTAGCCGCGGCTGAGTCAAAGACGCTGCGGGAGGAGCAAACAGCGGGCGTGACCGACCGCGGCAATCTTTGGAAATCCATCGAGCAGGCTGCGGGCGAATTGCGGGCTGTGAAAGAAGAGCAGACGGCCGGTTCGAGCGATCGAGCCAATCTTTGGAAATCGGTCGAACAGGCCACGAGCGAGATCGGCAAGCTGTGGCGGCGCGTTGAGTTCGTGCGCACCGAGATCATGTACGAGATGCGCTACGCGATCCTGGGGACGGCCTCGAATTTGCGTGACGCCAAGAGGGCGCGGATCGTCAACCAGACGGCGCTCGTCCCTGCGAATCAAGAGGAGCTCAAGATCAATATTGGCTGTGGCCACGTGCCGTTGAACGGTTATGTGAACGTCGACGCGCGCGAGTTGCCCGGCGTCGATGTGGTCGCCGACGCTGGCGATCTGCCCTTCGAGCAGTGCTCTCTGGCCGAGGTCTTTTCAGCTCATGTCCTCGAACACTTTCCCGAGCAGCGCCTCCGGCGCCTGCTTCCCTACTGGAAGGGACTGCTGAAGCCCGGGAGCACATTTCGGGCGATCGTTCCGGATGGCGAGGCGATGCTCGCCGGCATTGCGGCCGGGACATACGGCTTCGGCGATTTCCGGATGGTCCTGTTTGGGGAGCAAGAGTACGAGGGCGATTTCCACTTCAACTTATTCATCCCCGACAGTCTTGCCGCAATGCTCCAAGAAGCCGGTTTCAAGGATGTGGCCGTTCCGGTGAGAGGCAGAAAAAACGGCAACTGCTTCGAGTTCGAAATCGTCGCCTTCGCTTGAGTGGGCGTTGTTGCCAGAGCCAGAGCCAGAGCCAGATGTCGGATTACTCGGTCTCGGTCATCATCAATACGGACGGTCGTGCGAAGAGCTTGGCCGTGACGCTCGATAGCCTTCGCCACTTGGAGTACGATAACTTCGAGGTGTGCGTGGTGCACGGGCCGACGCCCGACGGCACTGAAGAACTCTTACAAGGATGGTGTGACTCCGCCAAGGTCGGTCGCTGCCGGAATCGCAACCTGTCGGAATCGCGCAACATCGGACTCGCTATCGCGGCGGGCCAGATCGCCGCGTTTCTCGACGACGACGCTATCCCCGAACCGGAATGGCTTACTCAAGTCGTCGCGCCTTATATCGACCCAAAAGTCGGATGCAGCGGGGGCTTTCTCCTCGATCATACTGGCGTAGATTTCCAGTGGAAGTATGGCGTCGCCGATCGTTTCGGATCCGCGGACCCTGGGTGGCAACGGCCGGCGACTGAGTTCAACTTTCCGTTCTCGGCGTCCTATCCACACTTCGTCGGCGCCAACAGCACCTTCCGGCGGGAAGCGATTATGCAGATTGGCGGTTTCGACGAGCAATTTGTCTATTTTCTTGATGAAACTGATGTCATCTGCAGGTTGATCGACGCCGGCTGGGCTGTCGCGCAAGTCGAAGGCGCGAGAGTTCACCACAAGTTTAGGGGGAGCCACCTTCGAAGTGAGGACCGAGTCCTCACGTCCTGGCACGCGATTATCCGCAGCAAGATGTATTTTTGCCTGGTGAACGCCCAGGGACACCACGAGGTTTGCGCGGCCATCGAGGCGACTCAGCGATTCGCAGAGGAACTTCGAAGGGGCCTTGAATGGCATATTTCCGAAGGAAGAGCCGATCCGAGTTTACGCGAGCGCTTCGAGAAGGATTACAACGACGCCATGCGCAGCGGCCTCGAAGCCGGCTTGCTCAATGATCGTATCTTCTACGACAAGGCTAAACTTTCAGACCATGCTAGACGCTTCAAGAAGTTCTCGGCCATCACGCCGGATGGGCCGCGTCGCTGCATCTGCCTACTCACAAGAGACTATCCGCCCGGTTCGATTGGCGGCATAGGTCGCTACACCCAACAGCTCGCTCGCGGCCTCGCCGCCAAAGGTCATCAGGCGCATGTCCTCACCGAGTCCGACCGCGACACGGTCGATTTCGAAGACGGCGTTTGGGTGCATCGGCGCCGACGAAAGCCTCAAGAGCGCTCCGAGCGGGCGACGCGGCTCGGCGTGCCGCAGCGCATTTGGGATTATTCGGCGACGATGCTTGAGGCGGCGCGCGGAATTGCTGAGGAACGGCCGATCGACGCCGTCTTCGCCCCGATCTGGGACTGCGAGGGAGTCGCCTTTCTATTCGACGGACGATGGCCGCTCTTCACCAGCTTGCATACGACGCTGGCATTCTACCTGGAAAGCCACGCGCACAAGCAACGAGACGAGGCGTTCATGCGCGACTTTGCACGCCCGATGCTCGATCTGGAGCGGACCATGTTCGCCCAGTCCGACGCAATCTTGGCGAACAGCAAGGCCATCGTGCAGCAAATCGAGGACCGCTACAGTATCGTTTTCCATGAGGATCGGTTGGCGATCGTCCCGCATGGCCAAGAGGACTGGACGCCCCTCGCGGCCAAGGCGCCGCGCCCGTTGCCGGACGGCGGCGTTCGGCTTGTCTTCGTCGGTCGATTGGAGGAGCGAAAGGGGATCGACGTGCTGCTTGCGGCGCTCGATAAGGTCCTTTCCAGCCGTCCCTTCCTCTCCGCCGACATTGTCGGAAACGATCGGTTGCCGAGCGGCGACGGCCGGACGTTTCGCGAGGCCTGGGAAAATGAGAACACAGCGAAGAGCTACGCTCGCCGTGTCCGCTTCCACGGCGAGGTCGACGACGAAGTCTTGCGCGGTTTCTACCGTGCGGCGGACATTTTCGTCGCGCCGTCGCGCTTCGAGTCTTTCGGCCTGATCTTCCTAGAGGCGATGATGTGCGGAAAGCCGATGATCGGCTGCCGCGCCGGCGGAATGCCGGAAGTGATCCGGGAAGGCCTGACGGGTCTTCTCGCCGAGCCCGGCGACGTCGAATCGCTGGCGAACGCGATCGCGAGGCTCGCCGACGACGCGGCGTTGCGCGCTCGACTCGGGCAGGCGGCGCGAGCGGACTACGAAGCGCGCTTCACGCCGGCGCTGATGGCCAATGGTGCGCTCGCATTCCTCGCGCGTTTCGCACGCGGCGCGCACCAACGCCAACCTTGCAAGGGAGAGCGGTGTGACCCCAGCGGCCCCGAGCGCAGTCCACCCGCGGCGTCGCGTCGCGCTGATCAACAGCATCGTCGAGCGCAATGACGCGATCTCCGCGAACGTGCGCGACATGGCTCGCGCCCTGGGGGAGGGCGGCTGCGACGTTACGGTCTTTTGCTGCAAGAGCGATTATCCCGAGTTGCGCGCCGTCGTGGTTGGGGGCGTCGTCGAGCTCGTCACGGACGAGCGCTTTCGCAAAGCCGACCTGCTGATCTGGCATTTCGGCATCTTCTACGAACTGTTCAACGCCGTCGTGATCGGCAGCGGCGGAGCGCCGCAGGTTGTCTGCTTCCATAACATCACGCCCAAGGAATTCCTTTCCGAGACGTCCTGGCCTCTCTTGGAGCGCTCGCTGGTTCAGGCGCATCTGATGGCGGCGGTCGACGAGGTCTGGGCGGTCAGCGATCTCAATGCGGCTTGCGCCCGGCAGTTCGGAGTCGCCGAGGGCGCAATCCGCACAATTCCGCTGATCGTCGACGACAATCCGCGGAGCCGCCTGCGCGACAAGGCGACGGAGCCGATCAACATTCTGTTCGTTGGCCGGTTTGTCCGGTCCAAAGGCGTCGCGGACTTGCTCGAAGCGGTCGAATCCCTGCGGGCGCGCGGCGAGCCACGATTCAAAGTCGCGCTGGTCGGCAATGTGGCCTTCTCGGACGATCGATATCTCCAGAACTTGCGCGATTACATCCGCGACAAGGAATTGGAAGAACTGGTCGAATTTCACGGCGCGGTCGACGACGAAACCCTTTATCGTTTCTATCGCGAGGCGCACATTCTCGCGATCCCGTCTTATCACGAGGGTTTCTGCAAGCCGGTCGTTGAAGGATTGAGAGCCGGCTGCATACCGATTGGCTACGCCTCGTACAATCTTCCCTACGTCGTCAACGGCCTCGGTCGATTGGTGAAGCCCGGCGATGTCGCGGCGCTTGCAGTGGCGCTGAGGGACGTGACGGCGGCTCTGCCGACGGCGCTGCAATTGCCGTCACGCGCGTCGTTTCCGCTCGACTGCGGCCCAATCAGCATAGAGACGTTCGAGGCGAGGAGCGAACTCGTCACGCGGAATTTCGAGCGCGCGAACGTCTCCTGGCAAATTTCCGAACGTGTCTCTGGGCTTATGCCGCATTGACCTAAGGGGAGCGGGATGCTTGATCCAAGAATTGCTGTATTGCCAGATAGCGAGCTGCGCGAGGTGCAGCGCACGTCGCTCAACCGCATCCCCGATCTCGGGGATTGGGATGCGGGCGCGCCGCTGTCAGACCTAATGCGGGAGATGGGTGAGTCTGTCGCGATCCATCGCAAGTCCTGGGAATACGCGGTCTGCGTGCTGGGTTTGCGGCAGTTGGGAGTGGTGAGTCCAGATGCACGCGCGCTGGCGGTCGGCGCGGGTTATGAGCGGCCCCTCTTTTATTTTGCAAACTGCATAGACAGGGTCGTCGCCACGGATCTTTACGATAACCCGGATCACGAAGGCAATCCGGCGATGTTGACCAACCCTGCGGCCTTCGCGCCGTTTCCGTATCGTGAAGATCATCTGTCGGTGTTGCGCATGTCCGGCGATGATCTGAGGTTCGAGGATCAATCTTTCGATTTCGCCTTCTGCTTGTCCTCAATCGAGCACTTTGGATCGCGCGACGTTCAGAGGCGATCGGTCTCGGAGATAAAGCGCGTCCTGAAACGAGGCGGCGTCGCATGCATCATTACCGAGCTGATTCTGACGCGTCACTCCCACGAGGAATACTTTTCACTTGACGAAATCAAAGGCATGTTCACGCGCGACGCGGAATTGCAACTGGTTGGAGGCGATTTCGACTTCCGCATTTCGGAGTCGCTCGTCCGTTGGCCTGTCGACATTCGCCATTCGAAGCACCTGCGCAAGTCGCCCCATGTGGTGCTAAGGGACGGCGACATGCTGTGGACGTCTCTCAGCATGTTCCTTCGCAAGAGTTAGGCGATGCGTCGTCCTCACCAGTCAGCGGAATTCGACCGATGGCACCTACGTCGTTCCGGGGCAATCGTGGCCATAGGCGCGCGGGATTGGCGACACTCGCGCACGCAGTATCTGCACCGCCAGAGCTGCCGGACCCCGCGCCAAGTTTGGAGGATCGGTCGATGAACGAACAAGCGCGAACCGAAAGCGGCATCGAGAGCAAGCTCAGCGAGATTTCTGAGCGTCTTTCACGGCTTGAGACTCTATCGAGGGGAGGTCGCTCGACTTATTTAGGAGGAGGGCGGCTTCTCGTCCGATGCGACTTGGATGCGGTGCGGACCATGTATATTGTTGATGCCGAAGATAGACTTATCATGCCGAATCTTGTCGCAGACGGTCTTTATGAGCCTCTGGTAACGAAATTCATTTGTAATTCGATTAGAGAAGACTATCATTGCCTAGATATAGGTGCAAATTTCGGGTACTATAGTTGCCTGATGGCTAAATTGGCTTGGCACGGAAGGGTTATGGCAATTGAAGCGGATCCGAAGACGTGGTCTATCCTAAGGGATAACACCTACATTAATTGGTGTGAGCGTGTTGTATTGCTCGAGAACGTAGCAATAACAGATAAGGTTGGACAGGCGACGCTATACAGACGGGAGAAACGAGCTGGAAACACAAGCATGACTCCACCCCACCCCGAAGTTCTTATCAAATCGGGAGAACCGCCTGCGGAAGAGTTCACCATAGAGTGCGCGCCAATCGATTCGTTATTGGACAAGATGTCTGGTCGTGTGGATCTTGTGAAGATCGATATAGAGGGCGCAGAGCCGCTAGCGTTTCGGGGAGTGTCAGAGACCGTAAGGCTGAATCCTCGCGTCAGATTTGTCGTCGAATGGTCGCCATCGCAAATAATGGACGCGGGGTTCAATGTGCAAGAATTCGTACACTCGATAGATGATCTGGGTTTGCGACCTTGGATTTTAGAGGTGAACAAGAATACACCAGTCTCGTTTGACGAATTGATAACTATTCCATATCAGAGTGGAGTTTTGCTCAGCACTGAAGTCTAAGTCGTAAGTTTGCGCAGATGGTCGCGTGTTCTGACAAGGCTTACTTCGGACTCTACGAGTTCTATGGGGCCAAGTCGTTAGTCCGAAGGATGGTCGACATTCTTTAGTCAAACATGTGCGCGGGTTGCCGCGTGGGGCACCGAAAGAAAGGACGTGTTGCAGGTGCGCGTGAGCGCGGTCCCGCGCGAGGGTGAGCCAAAAGGAGCTTTATCTGAGCCAGCGTGACGACACCGCAACTCCGCGTGAAGATATGTCGACGTACTCGGAGCTCAGGAAATTCGTGAAAGGAAATCGCTCGTGAAGTACCTATTCCGCCCGATCCAGCAGACCCCGCACGAAGTCGGCGAAGACCAACCCGACGGAAAGCGCCTCATGAAGCATGCGCGAGGACACGTCTCATATGGCCCCTACTGCCGTCTGGACCCAGGCTGCTATTTCGGCGGTTTTCACGTCCGGGCCCTGAGGTCTCCGGCGGGCGCACACGCGATCCACATTGATGTTTGTTGCCGGCAGGCCGCCGAGGTGCTGGCGGAGCGTTGGTACTCAGGGCGGGAGATTCTCCGCGGCGTCGCGGGCCTCTGTGGCGTTCCATTCGCCCTGAATAGCCCCGCCGAGGAGGTTGAGGTGCGCCTTTGGGCGGACGGCAAAGGGACCTTCGAGGTTTCCGGTATGCTGCTATTCAGGACGGATCTCATTTGAGCTGAGGTTGTGCGGCCGAAGCTTTCGACTTGTCGGCCGGCCGCCGGCGAGGAGAGAACAGGGCGCGTGCGGCTGTGTTTCGGCGTGCAGAGTTTTATGGAATGGCCCGCCCCTCCTTCCGGCGGCGTAGTCTCGCCGGCGGTTTGAAGAGGAGGCAGAGCTATGGCGATGACAATTGCGGTCCTCGGGGTCGATCTCGGCAAGAATGTGTGCAGTTTGGTCGGCGTCGATTCCTCGGGAACGGTCGTGCTGCGGCGCCGCGTCAAGCGCGAGACGCTGATCGGGTTGGCGGCGAAGCTTCCTCCCTGCGTCGTGGCGATGGAAGCCTGTTGCGGCGCCCATCACGTTGGCCGGGTTTTCGCGGCTCACGGTCACGAGATCCGTCTGATGTCGCCGGAATACGTTCGGCCCTACGTCAAGGCGCAGAAGAACGACGAGCGCGACGCGGAGGCAATCGCCGAGGCGGCGACGCGTCCGACCATGCGGTTTGTCGAGTTGAAGAGCCAGGACCAGCTCGACATGCAGACTTTGCGCAGGGCGAGGGACCGATTGGTCGGCGAGCGGACGGCGTTGATCAACCAGACGCGCGCCATCCTGCTCGAGCGCGGGGTTGTCGTCGCCAAGGGAAGGCGCAAGCTCGAGGAAGCGCTCGCCGCGCTGATCGACGAGCGCGGCGGCGCGGACCTGAGCCCGAGAGTGGTCGCGCTCATCGCCGACGCGCGCGCAATGGGCGGAACTCAACCGGCGGATCGCCGCGTTCGACGCCGAGTTCGTCGGCTGGGCGAAGGAGAATGAAGCGGCGCGTCGGCTGACGACGATCCCAGGCTTCGGCGCGATGACCGCCTCGGCCCTTATCGCCGCCGTCGTGTTGATTTCCGCTGAGAACTGACCCAGGCGGCGAGGATTTTTCCATCGAGAACTGACCCATGTTTGAACCCCCTCCCACGCCATGAGTGCGGGGGACAGCGGAGTGATCGACATGGAGTTAT
>Ga0181529_10001165_pt1 | contig 35450 bp, 26 predicted proteins | sample PEATcosm2014_Bin_36_FD_119763 | JGI IMG/M metagenome (GOLD analysis project Ga0181529, IMG submission 119763) | Peatland microbial communities from MTU Mesocosm Facility, Houghton, MI, USA - PEATcosm2014_Bin10_30_metaG | ecosystem: Environmental > Terrestrial > Soil > Wetlands > Peat | place... | reverse complement strand
CATAAGCAACACGGAAAGTGCCCTTCTGGATCACTTTTCAGCGTCACAAATGTAAAATCCCGGGCGTATCTCGACAGCCGACGGTGCGGAGCATTCTTGAAGGGGGTTGTTCAGAGGTTCCCTAGCGACAGGATCTTCCGATCACCTCCTCCCCGGCGACTCCGGCTACAAGCTCATGGGCGACTCCATCGACCTCAAGCTGTTCGAAAAGTAGTTAATCCTTCGACCACATCAAAATGTATCCTCATCGCGCCCCATCCTTTCGCCCCTTTCTTGGCGAAAGGGTGGAATCGTGAAGCTAACCTCTACAGCATCGTGGGAGTCATTCGAACAATGTCCAATCTAGCTATTCACCTGGTGCCGCCAGCCCCAACCGGTAGCGTTTTGGGCTGTGGAGAACGGCTGGAGAATTGGGCGCTTCCGGCTGCAGGCGATCCCGAATCTGACGCGAACAGCCTTGCAGGGCTTTATTGCGGCATCGGTGGAACCGGGCAGCGCGGTGCGAACGGATGGCTTCAAGTCCTAACTGGGGCTGGATGGTTATGTCCACCAGCGTCATGTGCAAACAGAACCGCCCGAAGAAGAACATGTGCTGCCTCGCGTACGCCGCGTCATGAGGTCTGATGAAATGCTGGTTGATGGGGACCCATCAGGGCGCAATATCTGCCTTGCATCTGGACGATAATCTCAACGAGTTCACATTCCGCTTCAACCGCCGCACCTTGGCCTCTCGCGGCAAACTATTCCAGCGATTGGCCCAACGCGCCGTCCAACTGGAACCAGTTTCGTTCGCGAAACTGGTGAGGTGGAGAGTGTCCAGCGGAAATCGCTGGACATCTAGTCTCGAAGACTTCTGAGTGGACTGACCCGTTCTGGCGATGGCGCAATTGCACAGACGCCACGGAACAGCCGTCAGCTGCGCACCAGGGCACAAGTCCCCGTCAGCCTGAGTCCAGACCGCGCTGGTGGCTACTGGACCGCGCCACTCTGGATGGCGAGAAGCAGAAGGCAAGTGATGTTGTCTGCGCCCCCTCGCTGCTTGGCCAGTTCGATCAGATTGCCGCAGGCATCTTCAATGGCGCTGGGGGCAGCAATCACCGCGGGAATTTCGTCTTGCTGCACATAGCGGGTTAGCCCGTCAGAGGCCATCAGAATGGCCAGCCCGTGTTCCAGTTCCACGGAGAAGAACTCCGGCTCAACCGTGTCGGCAGCGCCAATGGCTCGGCAGATGACGGACTCGAAGGCCTTCAGGTCGGCGGTCTTCGCGTCTTCGATCGTCAGCGTTCCATTGCGAATGAGCTCGTTGATGTAGGAGTGGTCGATGGTCAGCTGTGTGCAACTGCCACCCTTCACCACGTAGGCACGGCTATCGCCCACGTTGCCCACCACTACGTGGTCCACGTCCAGAGCCAGCGCCACGGCGGTTGTGCCCATGCCCTTGTTCTCCGGCAGCTGGCCAAGCTGCCAGACGGCGGAATTGGCTTCCTCAAACGCCGCCAGCAAGCGCGAGCTCACCGGGTTTCCGGAGTTGCTGGAGGCCGCAAAGCTGTCGATCAGGGTTTCCACCGCCGTGGAGCTGGAGATCTCGCCGTTTGGCCCGCCGCCCATCCCGTCGCACACCACGCAAAGGCCATGGGCGGGATCGTAGCCGAAGGCATCCTCGTTGTTGGTACGCCGACAACCGATGTCGGTCTTGGCCCAAACAAACACCCGGAAGGGCGCAGGGTCAGGCAACGCTTCGGTGGTTGTGTCCAGCTCGCCAGCATGGGTATCAGCGCTGGTGGCCGCAGCGGGTGGCAGGGTCAACTCGGATGCGGTAACGTCTTGAACTGGCTCATCAGGCATGGGCAGAACCTCTCCTCGTCTGTTCAGATTGGAGAACCATGGTCGTCCCGCATGGGCTGCCGAGGGGTGCGCGGCAGCCCATGCCGGTGGGCCGCTACCGCCCTACGGCAGAAACACAATGGAAGTTCCTCATGAAGTCCACGTTCAGCAGGGCAGCACCCGCTCCGGACGTGTCAAAATACACCACCTCCGGAGCCTGGTTGTTCAGGCTGAAGGAGAACTTGAGCCGGTTGGCTGAAGTCTGCGTCCCCGCGTACGCAAAGTGGAGCAGCGACCAGGAATACTTAAAGTTGCGCATATCCTGCGGGGTGGCCAGCGTAATTTGGCTGCCGGGTTGCGCAACCCAGTGGAAGGTTCCGGATTGGCCTGAGCCTTTCAGCTCCTTGCCATCGATGGTCAGGTTAGCTTCGGCGGAAGAGCCGGAGCGCACCTCAACCAGCATAAAGTCCAGTGCTGGCTGGTTGCCGCCGTTGGCAAACATGCTGCTTGAAACCTTCTGCGCGCTGGTCAAAAAGTGGAGAAAAGCCGGATTGATCTTCACCGTCGATCCGGGGGCAACCACAAACTGTCCGCCCTGCTGCACCACCATCGAGCGGAGTGAGCCGTTGGCGAACTGCGCAAAGGATCCCTGTCCGGGCGCAAAGATCTGTGCCACTTCTTCCGGAGTAGCGTCCTGGCTGGACTGCGGGTTGAAAGGGAACTTGGCCATGGTAGGCGCGATCTGCGCGCAGAAGTTCTTGGCCGCCCCTCCTGCCGCGCGGGCCGGGGCCTGTGCCGCCAGCGCTTCGGCGGCCTCAATCGGCGCTTCCATAATGGCCAGCGTGACCTTGTCCACGTTGCCCTGGCGATCTGGCACAAACCCGATGCTGGTGGCCTTGGCGGCCTGATCGGCGTTGACTGCGGCCTGCCCGATGGGCCCGTACGCGGCCGGATCGTTGGCGCTGGTGGGATTAGCCAGAACGCCCTTGATGGCGGCCTCAATGCCTTGCAGAGACTGGATGTAGGGCTGATTTGGCGCGGCAATCAGGCGCGCATCCAGTCCAGCCTGCGGAAGCAGCGACTGCGGGGCCTGGAAAGCCTGCGCAATCTCCGCATCGGCAACCCGGGTGTTGGCCGCCACCACTGAGAGCAGCTCCAGCACCGTGGACGAGTCGCCATCCAGAACCGACAGCTTGCCGGCCGCATCCTGCAAACTCTGATAGCCGGTAAACTGCGCTTTGTGCAGGTAGCCGCGCCAAGTGGACAGGAAGTCGGCGGAGTACACCGAGCGCAACTGTCCGGCCAGCATTCCGCGGTCAATTGGCGCCTGCGAGGTAGCGCCCAACACCCACCGCTCTCCGCCAAAGTAGGCGTCCGGATGCAGGATGGCGTTCTGCATGAAGGTGAAGCCATCCTTCGTAAAGGCTCCCTGAATGGTGTAATCGTCGGTAATATACTGCGCCGATCCGGGGAACTTCTGGTTGAAGGTGAACGATGCCGAAGTGCGGTTGGCGGCCGCAATCATGCTCTGGTAAATGTGCTGGAAGCCCTCGAATCCGCCTAGATAAACGCGCGCATGAACCACCACATCCTGATTTCGCCCCCCCCCCACCGTGGCCATGCAGGAATCTGGTGCGGCCAGATGACGAGCGTAGAACGCAAACTGCAGCATCGCCAGCCGGGAGGTCTCCGCATCGGCTGCGTTATTGCTGTTCCATGCGGTCAGCAGCGCCTCGGGCAGAAACTCCGTGGTGTCTTGCGGCGTATCGGGGTTCGGATTGGTGGCTGTGATCAAATAGGCCTTCAGCGGCCGATAGGTTGCAACATAGCTGTCGTCCTTGGTGGGGGTCAGCGGCAAGCTGCTCAAGCGGTTCACAATCCCCGTCTGGGTAGGTGCCAGCAGCAGGGCCCGGAAGCGGTCAGCGTAGGCTTGGCAGGCGTAGGGCAACAGAGCGTTGCCGTGATAAAGTCCCATCCGGTAGAGCGTCGGTGGGCCATCCGTGCGGTACTTCTCCAGCAACTCCACCTGTTGGCGCAACGTCTCCAGCCGCTCCAGATCGCTTTGTGCCGCCAGACTGCCGCCCGACGGCGTCAGCACCGGTCCGCTGGCAGTCTCCGTCACCCTGCGCACCAGTTTGTGGTTGTTGAAGTAGGAAACCGTGGCCAGGAACAGCAGCATGGTGGTGGCGGCAATGGCGCTGCCCAGCAGAATTCTGCGCAGCATGTGGGTGCGCGTGCTGGACCGGCTGGCTTCCTGGGCCAGCTTGTCAGCCAGCACAATGCGCGACATCAACTGCGGCAGGAACACCCACTGCGCTTCCTTGCGCGAGGATGGGCCCTGGGGGGCGCGCGCTGGCGCAGGCCGGTGCGGCGTGCTCTGGAAAGTGAAGGCGCGAGTAGCGTCCGGATCGTCCATGGACGCCTGTTGCGCAGGCATCGCCGGGCCAACGTCCAGGATCGATTGCACAAAGTGCGGCCGCACGCCGGAGAAGAAGAAGCCGCGCAGGAACGGATTCACGCCAATCTGGCTGGGTCTGGCCACCTCCACCAGGAAGGAGACAATGCCTTTGCGCAGTTTGCGCAGATCCCGCGGAAACTCATAGGCATGCGCCAACTCGGCCAGTTGGCCTTCGCGCGAGAGCACCTCCAGCCGGTACTCCGACAGGGCGAAGATCATGCTGTCAAACTGCTGGCTCACCGCCGCCGTCGCCTCTTCCGCGTAATAGCCGGCATGGGCGTTGGAGGAGGGCAGCAGCGAGCCGACCGGCTGCATTACCTCTTCTTCCGTCAACCTCACCGCGTAGTCCGTGAACGGGCTCACCGTGTCCAACTTGGTAAACAGCACATACACCGGCAACGCCACGCCCAGCGTTTGCGAAAGATGCCGCAGCCGTTCGTTCAACTGCTGGGCCAGGGCCCGAATCTGCTCCGCGGTGTTGGGTGCCAGAATCCGCTCAATGCTCACACACACCAACGCCAAACGTGCCGGCAGGCGGCTGTCAGAGGCAAAGGCTGAGCCCAGTCGCGCCGGAATGGTCGACTTGGCAAACTGGTTGAACAGGGTGGGCTGGCGCAGCATGGAGCCGCCAGCTTCGCCAATCACCCAGTTGCCGGAGAGCCACAGATTCACCAGCTGCGTGGGCATCACGGAAGCGTCTTGATTCACGGCTCCGGCCAGCAGTTCCGGGTTCAGACCAGACTTCAGCACGGTCAACGTCTTGGCGGAGTTTTCATCGCCCAGCACGTACAAAAGCGGCAGATCGGAGATGGACTTGATGCCCCCCCGGCCGGCTGATCGGATACGTTGATTCGCATCCCGCAGCAGGGCGTGCAGGTTCACGCTGTCCGGTGATGAAAAGTTCTCCAGCTCGTTCCTGCTCCTGTCCAGCTTGTTCAAATACCAAAGCGTGGTGAGCACCGCCGCCAGCCCCAGCAGCCCCAGCAGAGCGCAGAACAGCGCCAGTTGCGAGTCAGCAAAGCTCAGGGCAAAGCCCAGCCAGATGACCAGCGCCATGTAGACCACAAAGCACAGAGAGGCAATTAGAATCCGCTTCCAGTTCATGCCATCCACTCCGTTTCGTACTGCGCCGACCCTGCAGAGGAAGAGGGCATGGAGACCATGCTCTTCTGGTTGGCCGCGGGAATTGACTGGCCGAGAATCAGCCAGAACCCCACGTAGAGAATCAGCGTGGCCGCTGCCATCACCAGTGCCGTAGTCACCAGACGCCGCACCCAGGGATCGGTCAGCACCATTGCCGGAGCCTGCGGGGCCTCCTGGCTGCGGAACAACTGCGCGTTACCCCGGATCGACTGGATCTTGTCGCGAATGCGGCGCAGATATTCGTTCACGGCGCTTGGCCCGTTGGAGAACAGTTGTCCCATGTAGCCCAGTTGCAGGCATAACCCGTGAAGCTCCAGCAGATCCGCCACCTCGCTTGTCCCCTGACCGCGCAGCAACTCATCCATGTTGTGGTAAAAGTACTCGCCCGCCACCTGGCTGCCGTAGATCTCCTGTTGCAGGGTCCGCTTAGGCCAGTCGGCAAACTGTGGGTTGCGCGAGCTGAGAATGCTCTCGTCCAGAAACGCGATCATGGCATACAGCGCCATCTTGCACGCTTCGTCGGTATAACCCATCTGCCGGCATTCTTTGGTTGCTGAAGAGGTCATCGTCCGCATCACGTTGCGAAACGATTCCGCATCATCCACCTGCCGCGTTTGAAACCGCGTGCGGGTGATAACCGTGAACACCTCTTGAAATGCCAGGGCCATGTTGTTGGTCCGGGCTGCAAAGGCCTGTGGGTGCGCTGGGGTATTCATCAGGAGTTCTCCAGGATGACGGTGAGGTCGAAGACGGCGTTGCCCATCTCGCTGGGCAGGTAGACGCCTACCCTGCGGGTGCGCAGGATGTGCTCCCAGCAGGGGCCCGACTGAGAGATGGCAAAGTAGTGCATATCGGCCTGTGCATGCAGCGCCGAGGGCGGCACCTGCAGATGCATCAGCCCCAGACCTTGCAGGGCGAGCTCCACCAGTTTTCTCACCCCATCCTGGGAGCACACCTTCACCAAACTCGGCGTCTGCTGCAACAGCACGTGGTCCGCAATGTTGGCGCGTACGCCCAGAATCCAGCGCGAACGGCGTAGGCAGCGTTCATCCACAACCGGAGCCGCCCAGAAGCAGGGCGCAACGTTCTGGAACGTCAGCTTCACCGTGTTCGGCGGGGCTATCAAGTTCAGGTGGCGGCGGATAAACTGATCCAGCTCCGTGAAGGTGGTGGTCAGATTCTCATGATCGTAGGCCGGAACATCTTCCGGTGACGTGTCCAACGAGAACGTGCTCAGCGCCCCGGCCAGTTGCGCCAAATCGTTATACACGCGCGATGGATGCGTCCTGCGCTCCTGCAAGTGATGTCGCAATCCGGGCAGGGCAGAGCACAGGGCATGCAGAAACCAGTAATTGGCCACATCCAGCGCCGCGGTGCCCAGTTCCAGGCGTCCGGAGCCTTGGCGATTCTCCCGTGTCACGGCGATCCGCTCGGCAAGGGTGTTCGTCAACCGGTGCAGCAGCGAGAGCAGTGACTCGCTGGCGCCCACGCGCAGCACCGGGGGAATGAACACCGGGTCGCAGGCAAAACTGCCCGTACCGGTGCGCAGAATACGCGCTACCGGCAGCGACACCATGCCCTGGGTTGCATCCGGCGAACCCATCAACTGCAGGTTCTTGCTCCCCAGCCGGATCTGAAACTCTCCCATCCCGTACGTGTCGTCGCGAAGCTCGCGGTCCACTGCCTGGTAGCGGGCCTGGTTCCCCGGCACGCCGTCGTCCTTGCGGGCTGGAATGGCCAGGTGCAACACAATTTGGCTCTGGGTGGTGGTAAACATCTGGTCCAGCCGGACGGCTTGAGGAGAGGCATCGGAGTCTGGCGCATCAAATATAAGACCGTCCGGCATAATTCCCGAGGCATGATCCAGAACCGCCTCACCGGCGCGCAACGCGTCCTCGTTCAGGCTCACATGCAGGAACCCGTACGGGGCGCAGTGCAAACTCGAATTCAAGAACCAGAGGATGTCTTCAAAGTAACGGCTTTGCGTCTGGAAGTGATGAGGTCCCAGATGCATCCCTTCATGCCAGACAACCCGAGAAAGGAACTTCATAATTCAGGGTCCGTCCCAGTGGGTAACTCGTGTGGATGGTGACTTTGGTTTTGGCCGTAGCTCCCTGCCATTACCGGCAGCGGGGTTTCACAGCCGTCTTGTTCGAGTAGCTCAGTTTCATGCGCAATTTCAAAATCGTTTCCGGTTGCCCGGTACTGCTTGTCTTAGGTCACGGTGATTATACTCAAAGTGTTTTCCAGCGACACCAATATTTCCATTTGCTGAATGGTATATCATAATCCGCAAATGTCAGTGAGGGCATACGATGCAGGAGCCTAAACCTAACTCCGGGATGAAGCCCCCCCCATGGGGCCATGAGTCGGGCGCCGATCAAGAGGTCGACGCCACGGGTGCATTCAGTTTGCGCAGCGGCGAAACGGACATGGACTCGTTACTTGCGGAACTTTCCGCGCCGGTCAGCGAAAGTCTTCCGGAAAAGCCCAAACCGCTCAGCCCTCTAGTTACTAAAGAGCCGGAGCTGCCACCGCCCGTGCCAGCCGAGTCAGTCGCTCTTCGGCCGCCTGCCGACCGGGATGCCAGCTTTACATCCCTGCTGAGCACCTTCCAGAAGAAGTCTCAGCCAGCGCCGCAAATCTCTCAGTCGGTTCAACGAGTTACACTTCGCGCGCCGGTTGCGCCAGTGGCTCAGCCTGCTTCCTCCTCCAATGGATTTACGGAACTATTGCGGGTAGCAACGCCATCTGAATCAGGGTTGCCGCAGCGTCCAGTTTCCAGTCCAGTCATTTCCAGGCCTGCGCCTGTTCCCGCTCCCACCCCGGCTGCGCAACGTGCAGACGAATCAGGTGACTTGAGTTCGCTGCTCTCCTCATTGGCTTCGGTGCAGAACCCACCTGCAGCGCCCCCCCAGCAGTTCAGTGCGCCCCCCTTGCCCGCCTCTGCGAGTATGCCTTTTATTCCTCAGCCCAGTAGCTCCGGGAACGATTATCCCAACGGCAGACAAAGGGGATTTGACCCCAGCCCTGCTGCCCGAGCGCCTTTCCCTGGCCAGCCTCAAGCCAGCTTTAGCTCCAACCCCGCCGCTCCGGCGGATGCCAGCGTCACCGGCCTGATCCGGATTCTCGACAATGCGCAACCGGCCAGACAGGAACCGGCCAGTCTCCCCGCGCCGCTTCCTGGTCCGTTCAACCACATTCCAATGGGTGGCAACATCCCCCAGGCCAGTGCTTCGGGTTCTGCTCCCAGTGAGTACACCCAGTACCTGCAAACCTCCCGCCAACGGGAGGAAGAACTGCACGGTGGCCCATCTCACCCACCAGGGCCCGCACAGCCCGCCGCCGCTGCGCCCGCAGCTTCGCCCATCTCGGTCTCGGCCGCCATGCCCCAGTACTCCATGCCCCAATATCCATCCATGCCGTCGGCCGTGCCCTTTGCGCAGCCGGGATCGTTCTCTTACGGAGCGCCGCCGGTCGCGTCTGCGCCGGCGTCCATGCCGGTTCCGCAGGTCCAGGTCAACAGACCCTCCATGCCTACTCCGCCTCCGGTTCAGGTGCAGGGCGCAGCGCCCCTGGGCAAGATGCAGCAGTTCATCCCCCTGCTTTTGATCCTCATCATCTTCCTGTTGCTGGGCCTGATCATTACCGTGATCTTCCTCATGAAGAAGTGAGCCGCGGGTAGAAGCGCCGCTTCAACCTCTTTTCCTGGCCGATTGAGGTTATACGGCACAGCTCTGCCTGATGAGCGGCGTCGTAATCTCAATCGGGAAGTGCTACAGGCTGCGATTACAGCGGCTTGGACAGTACGATGATCAGCTCCAGCTTGGGATTGAGCAGTTCGGCCGGTGCGTATACCGCAAAATTGCGATGGCGCAGCACCGATTCCCACTCCGGCCCGCTGGTTTCAACCGCAAAATATTGCTGACGCAGCTTTACCGGAATGGCCCGGGGCGGCGTGGGAACATGGCGCAGGCGCAGCCCGGAGATGGCCCGCTGCACCAACCCTTCAATATTGGCCGACGAGCCCGCAATCAGCAGCCGCGGCGTGCGCTCGATCAGCTCCGCATCGCGCAGGTCCGAGGTCACCGCCAAATAGAAGATGGAACCGTCGAAGTAGGCGTCCTTCTCAATTGAGGTGGCAAAGAATGTGTCCCTGACCCGATTCAGCGGCAGCGCCACAAAGTTGCTCGGGATCACCGTATCCAGCAGCGTGCGAATCACCGCATCCAGCGCGGTAAAGGTCCCGCCCAGATCGTCATGCCTATAAATAGGAAGGTCCTGAGGCGCAATCTCGCTTGAAAACGAGGTCAGCGAACCAGCCAGTTGGGCCAGTTGCAGGTAGAGCTGCTCCGGCCCCGTCCCTTTCGACTCCAGAAAGTGACGCAACACCGGCAGATGGCTGTTCAGCGTGTAGAGCATCCAGAAGTTAGCCACGTCGGATGCGGTAAAATCCGCCAGCCCCTCCCGCTTCTGGCCGCGCGTTCCCAGCAACTGCGTCACGCGTGAAACCAGCAGCTCAATCAGGTTTCCAAACAGCCGTGTCAATCCGGCGTGGCCCTGGATGTCAATCAGAGGCGGAATGTAACTTCCATCAAGTGAGTAGCTTCCAGCCTCCGAACGCTTGATGCGCACGCACCCCATCAGCACCGAACCCTCGCGGCTTTCATGCTCGGAGAGCAGACGCAAATTCTTGCGTGCAATCTGCACCGGCTTGTCAGACCGACCCGTGTTCTCATCGCTCACCATGGTGGGTTCGGCTCGAAACCGGGTCACCACTTCCGTGCGATGGATGGCCACATTCATTCCCCCGGCCTGATACTCGGGAACGGTCAAAAAGAAGGTGCAGCTCTGCTGCCCAGGTTGAAAGCAGCGGCTCAGCTCCCGCGCCTGCGGCGCCACGTCGGAGTCTGGAATGTCGATCGGCAGCGCATCCGGCAACACTCCGCTCGCGCTCGCCAGCGCCAGCCGCCCCTCGGCCAGTGCCTGATGATCGATGGCCAGCTTGCGAAAACCCCAGTGCCACGGCTGCAGTGCATCAAGGTAGAACCGCGAGCAATCCTCAACAAAACGCTCCTGCGTTTGCAGGTGTTGAGGCGAAAGAAAGGTGCCTTTGGACCAGATTACCGGCTGGAATTGGCGCATACGCGGCGTTACCTCGAATCCTTCTTCTAGCTCCGTGGCCGCATGGTCTGGCAATCGGGGCATGGACTTTGGGTGCCAAGGTCTCGATTCAGAGCCCTGGGAAAGTACAAAGTAATGCGGCCACGGTACTTGATCCAGTTGCAGCCCTGGAACCGTTGCCGTTTTGGAAGGAGCATAACACTTTCCGCCTCGGTTCTGATAGCATCGCCGCGCCCCCCGACCGTATCAAGAGTGAGCTGTGGGCATTCGGAGGCCGATCCGCAGGCCGCCAGTGAACTTCTGAGTAATGTTTCGCTTGTAATATTACGATAGTTACTGCCTGCATTTCCGTGCCGCGTGCTCCCTCCAGGCCAGTCTTTGGTTATGGGGCAAACATGCCGCGTTTCATCGCCGACAGTCGTCTAACTCTCATGAAATCTTTGCCAAACGCACTGGGGTGTAACGGGCATGGCTCCCCGCCGTGTGCAACCGGCCAGGCTGGAGTAAGCGCATAAAGTAACCGCCGTCATGTTACTCATGGAAACTAACAGAACATTTCCTTGTCATAAACTCAGCTTCGCGGTAAACTTCCGTCGTTGAAAGAGCGATGGTTTTTCTCGCTTTGCGCCGTGACTCCGATAGGCTCGGGCCGGTGACTCGTTCGTCTTATGCAATTGGGGGGAGTTTCGTTTGTCCGTGGGAGGACGGATGCGAAGACTCGCGCGGCGAGTTGAGCTAGATACGTGGCAGAGCATGTCGAAGTCGCCTGCTAGGTGTGTTGGTGTGTCGATGGAAGATCCGTAAGTCAGACCAGATGGCAACCTTGGCCAGCTGTCGACGGGCGTATAGCTGCTTGTGATCCACGGCATAGGGCTGGTTACCAAGTCAAGCGCAACTGCTGACTTGGCGAGCTTCTTCGTCAGCCCGTGAAGAGGCGGTTATTCCGTCGGAGACGTGGCGGGTAACGTATTTGGAGTTATGCAAATAGGTCGTATATCCCGGTCTTGAATGTGCGGTCTGAAGGGTTTGCCCGGAGGGTAAGGTGGGTCCCGGATACGGGTGTGACTCTTTGGTGGAACTGGAGGAAGAGCACGTAGATTCAGAAGACGAAATGGCTAGCCTTTCACCCGTAGTAAGGCGTCCGCTTGGAGTGTGTAGTTATCTTGCGCCAATGTTGGCATGCTTGACAGTCATGCTGGTAATGACGTACATTTCGGCCCTAACCGAAAGGGTAATAAAAATGGGAAAAGAAAGCGTTCAGCAGAAGCTCACCAAAGTTAGAGCTCCTCGCGTCAAGATCACCTACGATGTGCAAGTTGGCGATGCACAGGAGGTGAAGGAGCTTCCGTTTGTTATGGGTGTCCTTGGCGATTTGACCGGGCAGCCGGAAAATCCCATGGCCCCTCTCAAAGAGCGGCCCTTTGTCGAGATCGGTCCCGATAACTTCGACGACGTGCTCAAGGGGATGGCGCCCCATCTGCGCTTCTCCGTCACCAACAAGCTCAGTTCCGAGCCCGATGCCCGCCAGGTTGGGGTAGATCTGAAGTTTGAAAAAGTTGACGATTTCTCACCGGCTGCCGTGGCGCGGCAGGTTGAACCCTTGAAGCAATTGCTCGATCTGCGCACTCGCTTGTCGGATTTGCGCGGCAGTCTGCAGGGCAACGACCAACTCGATCAGGCATTGTTTGATGCCGTTTCCAAGACCGAGGAGCTGGCCAAGCTTCGTTCCGAGTTTGAGTCCAGGAAGCCAGAGGAGAGCAAGTAATGAGCAGCTCAGCAAACCCCCTTGAAGCGCAGCTGGCGCAGGCCGAAACTGCGGAAGTTTCTCTTCTCGATCAAATCGTGTCCCGCGGCCGGTTCGGCTCTGACACCTCCGCGAAAGAACGTGGGCGCGACATGGTGAAAGAGTTCATCACCCAGGTCCTTGAAGGCCACATGACCCTAAGTCGCGATGCCGAGGCAACCATCGGCGCGCGCATTGCAGAGATTGATCGGCTGGTCTCGCAGCAGTTGAGCGAGGTTCTCCATCATCCCTCCTTCCAGAAGCTGGAAGCCACCTGGCGCGGCATCTGGCATCTGGTTCAAAGCAGCAATACCAACGAACATCTGAAGATCAAGGTGCTCAACGTCTCCAAGAAGGATCTGGCCAAGGATCTGCAGTTCGGCAGAGACTTTGACGAGAGCGCCCTATTCAAGAAGGTATACGAAGAGGAGTTCGGTGTATTCGGCGGATCCCCCTTCGGGGCGCTGATGGGCGATTACGAGTTCGGACGCCGCGGCGAGGATGTTGAGCTGCTGGAGGGCATTGCCCAGGTGGCCGCCGCCGCCCATGCGCCCTTCATCTCCGGCACCTCTCCTGAGATGCTGAACCTCAACGACTTCTCGCGTCTGGGCGAGCATCGCGATATCTCCAAGGTCTTTGACAGCACGGAGTACGCGCGCTGGAAGGGCTTTCGCGCGTCGGAGGATTCGCGCTATGTGGCCCTGGCGTTGCCGCACATTCTCATGCGTGAGCCCTACGGCAAGGAGAATCGCAGAATCGACGAGTTTGATTTTGAAGAGGGCGTTGACGGTCGCGACCACTCCAAGTATCTGTGGGGCAACGCGGCGTTTGCCTTGGCTGGCCGGCTCACGGAGTCGTTCTCAAAGTATGGCTGGTGCGCTTCCATTCGTGGCGTGGAGGGGGGCGGCCTGGTGGAGGGCCTGGCTACCCACAACTTCCGCACCGACGAGGGCGATCTGGCTCTCAAGTGCCCCACGGAAGTTGCCATCACGGATCGCCGCGAGAAGGAGATCGCTGATCAGGGCCTGGTTCCCTTGGTCCATTGCAAGGGCACGGACTACGCGGCGTTCTTCAGCGTGCAATCCTGCAACAAGCCCAAGAAGTACGACAAGCCTGAAGCCAATGCCAATGCGGCTCTGTCCGCGCAGTTGCCTTACATCCTGGCCATGTCGCGCTTTGCCCACTATCTCAAGTCGATGATGCGCGACAAGATCGGCAGCACCATGAGCCGCATCCAGGCGGAGAAGTTCCTGCAGCAGTGGATTACCCAGTACGTGATAGCGGACGACAATGCCAGTCCTGAGGCCAAGGCGGAGCGGCCCCTGCGTGAAGCTCAAATTGAGGTGATGGAGGTGCCAGGCAAGCCCGGAGCGCTGCGCGCCATCATCTTCCTCCGCCCTCACTTCCAGTTGGACGAACTCACTGTCTCGCTTCGACTTGTCGCCGACCTTCCCAAGCAAGCCAAGTAGTCTGCACGCAAGTTTGGCTGTTTTTGCAACTCCAACCTACACGCTACCCGCGTGATGAAAGGATCCGACCATGGCAGTTGATTATTACCTGAAGATCGACGGGATCGAAGGCGAGGCGACCAACACAAATCACAAAGGCGAAATCCAGTTGCTCTCCTACAGCTGGGGTGGAACCCAGACCAGCTCGGTGGGCATCTCCAGCGGTTCGGGCGCAGGCAAAGTGGACCTGGCCCATCTGGCTGTGATGAAGCATCTCGACAAGGCCTCGGTCAAGCTGTTCAAGGCCATGTGCGCCGGCACTCACATCGCTAACGCAGTCCTTACCGCCATCAAGGCCGGCAGTGATAACAAGCCGTTCCTCACCGTGACCCTCGGCGAGTTGTTCGTCACTTCGCTGCAGCTCTCAGGTTCCTCGGAGCTACCCTCTGAATCGGTTTCTTTCAGCTATAACCAGATCAAGATCGAGTACAGCACGCAGGATGCCAATGGCAACCTGACGGTGGCCGGCTCGGCCAACTACAACCTCAATACCGGCGTTGCTTCCTGAGGTCAAATGACACCACTCGAGCTTTACCGCGAAGGAAGACTGCGGGAAGCTATTACGGCGCTTGGCGAAGAGTTGCGGTCCAACCCCCTCGACGTCAAGCGCCGTACGTTCCTGTTTGAGCTTCTGTTATTTGCCGGAGAGTACGATCGGGCGGAAAAGCAGTTGGGCCTGTTGGCCGAGGGCAGCGCCAACGCTCCCGTCTGGGGCATGTTCTATCGCGGCGCGCTGCAGTGCGAGCGCAAACGCCAGAGCATGTTTGCCACGCGGGAGTTTCCAACTACCGCTTCCGGTCCGGCTGTGCCTGGACTCTGCAATGGCGAGCCTTTCACGCAGTTGATCGATGCCGATCCGCGGATTGGCGCCAATCTGGAAGTCTTCATGGCCGGTAGCTATAGCTGGATTCCGATGCGCTACGTGCGCCGCTTTGAACTGGATCCGCCTACCCGCCTGCGCGATCTGGTCTGGTCGCGGGCCCAGTTGCAGGTCTCTGCCGATTTCCCCATTCAGAACTTGGGTGAGGTGTTGGTGCCGGTGCTTGCGCCGCGGTCTTTTGAACACAGCGATGAGGTGGTTCGCTTGGGCCGTGAGTGTGCCTGGGAAGCCGACGAGCACTTTGGTGAAGTGCCCTTCGGCATCAAGACCTTCCTGGTCGATGGCCAGGAGAAGCCGCTGCTCGATCTGCGCCTGATTGAATGGCCCGGACCTGCGCAGGAGTCCGCCGATGCCCATTAGAGAAGATATCTTCGAACCCATTCCGGGTGAAAATCCCTCCGGTAAAAACCTCCGCTACGATGGCATCTTCGAGCAGCTCAAGGAAGCTCGTTTTGAAGAAGAGGACCTCCTGCCGGAAGGCGATTGGGAGCGCTCCAAGAAGAAGAAGGCCGATCATCGCGCCGTGGTACGCATTGCTGGCGATACGCTGGCCAAGCGCAGCAAAGATCTGCAGTTGGTCAACTTCTACGCGGATTCGCTGGTTCGCCTGGAAGGTTTTCCCGTCCTTGCGCCCGCCATCGATTTGGTACACAGGCTGCAGGAGGCCTTCTGGCCGACCATCTTCCCGGTACCGGACGAGGATGGCGACTACGAGATGCGCTCCATTGTGGCCGGAAAAGCTGTCCGCGCCATTGCGGAAGCCGTCCAGCGCATTCCCATCACCGCCGCCGGCTTCAGCTATGTCGAGTACCTCGAATCCCGAGCCGTCGGCTTTGAGAAAGACCTTACTACGGATGCCCGGCGCCAGGATCGTCAATACGCGATCAACCATGGAAAGCTGACCGGGGAGGACTTTGATAAAGCCTTCGCTGCTTCGCCCAAGAAGCTCTACAGCGAGGCGCTTGAGGCCTTGGATCAGGCCCTTGAGGCGCTCAACCTGCTCAACGAGTATCAGCGCCAGGCCTACAACGACAATGAACCGAACCTGGGCGATGCCCGGTCCAAGATAGATGCGGTGCGGACCGTGGTTGAGTATCTGCTCAACGAGCGGCGCAAGACGGAGCCCGATCCAGTGGCCGCGCCGGAACCTGCCGCGGTGGGTGAGGGCGAGCCAGGGGAAGGCGGAGAGGGTGAGCAGCAACCTGTTGGTCGGCCCAGCGCGGGGATCATTCAGCCCCGCTCCTCGGCAGGCGCTCCCACCTGCAGCGACGATGCCTATGCCCAGGTTGTTGAAAGCGCGCTCTTCCTCTTTGATCGTAATCCTCAGTCGCCGGTGCCATATCTGATCTGTGCCGGCCTGCGCACCGGTGAGACTGCCATGCAGGGGGAGCAGCCCGCCCCCGGCTTTGCCGTCGCTCCCGGCGCGGAGGTTCGCTCCCTGTTGCGCAATCTGGCCCTCGGCAGTAACTGGGCCCGGTTGCTGCGCGAATCGCTTCCGGTGCTGGCCAGCGAATGCGCCCGCGGCTGGCTGGATCTGCATCGCTACATCTGGCAGGCAGGGGAGGGAACCGGAGCCCAGGCGTTGACCAAAGCGGTGGAAGGAACCGTGAAAGGATTACTGGCCGCGTGCCCGCAACTTCGGCATTGGACTTTGGAAGACGATACCGGCGCAGCCAATCCTGAAACCCAAAAATGGCTTGACAGAATTTAGTCCCAAAAGCCGCAGTCGTTCCAGGTGCGGAGGAAATGTTTGGCTCGTGAGCGCAATGTGAAGCTCGTCACGCAGTCGCTGCTTGATCGCCTCTGCGACATGGAGCCGTGGCCAACCACCCGCGAGGCTTCCAAGGAGCTGTTTGCACGCTCCCTGAAGCGCGACGTGGAGTGGCTGCTCAACACGCGCAGACCCATTGTGCATGGGGTGGAAGCTTACCAGGAGACCTCCATGTCCGTGCTCTGCTTCGGCCTGGAAGACGCCCGCATGTTCGATGTATCGGCGGGGCGCAGTACGGAACTGATGGTTGCCGTCCTGCGGGAGTGTATTGAGAATTACGAACCGCGCATCCTCTCGCCGCGGGTCAGCCACGTGCCCACCGATCCCCTCAACCGCAGCATGCGCTTCCATGTGGAGGGGCTGGTGCGCTACGAGGATGAGGAGGAGATGATACAGCTCGACACAGTCCTCCAACTGGTCAGCGGAGAGTATGAGGTGGACTAGAAGATGCGCGACCTGCAGCTCGAATATTACGAGAACGAACTGACCTATCTGCGTCAGGCCAGTGACGAGTTCGCGCGCAAATATCCCAAGATTGCCAATCGCCTCCAATTGGAATCGGATCGTTGCGAAGACCCTCATGTCAATCGTCTGCTGCAAGGCTTTGCATTGTTGGCCGCGCGCGTTCACCGCAAAATCGACGACGACTTCCCGCAGATTTGCGAAGCGCTCATGGAACTGGTTAACCCCGGTTATCTTCGCCCCATTCCCTCCATGACCATCGTCGAGTGTCAATCGGATCCAAGCCAGGGCCGCCAGACCGTCGGGCAGTTGATCCCTGCAGGTACCCAACTCATCTCCAAGGCCACCGTCAAAGGGCTGGCCTGTAAGTTCCGTACCGCTTTTGACGTGGCCATGTGGCCCTTTCAGGTGGTGGAGGCGGGGTGGAGCAGGCCGGAGCAGATGAAGCAACCGGTCCGTTCCGGATCGCGCGAGTACGCCACGGCCGCGGCCCGCGTGCTGTTGCGTTGCCATCCCGATGCCAGCTTTGCCGGACTGCCCCTGTCGTCTCTGCGCTTCCACCTGGGCGGAGGCGCGCGCTCCGGTGCCAGCGTCGCCTATTGGCTCTATGAGTTGCTGATGGATCGCTGCGTTGAGATTCAGATTCGCGATCCGCGGAACGTACAAAAAATTATCCCCCTCGATCCTTCCAACCTGAAGCCGGCCGGGTTTTCCAAGGCGGAGGCGCTGTTGCCCTTTGAGCGGCGCTCGTTGGACGGACACCGGCTGCTCGAAGAGTATTTTGCGCTGCCGGAAAAGTTTCTCTTCTTCGATCTTGAGGGCCTTGAGCCGCTCGCCATGGGAGGCTTTGGAACCGAGGCCGAGATCGTCTTCCTCTTCCGCGCCTTTGAGCGTTCGGAACGCCAGCAGGCGCTGGAGATGAACGTGAATTCCTCCTCGTTTCGTCTGGGTTGCACGCCGGCCATTAACATCTTTGAGCAGCAGGTTGAGCCCATTCAAATCGACCAGGTCCGCCACGAGTATCCCATCGAGTTGGCTTCGAACGTGGATCACGCCGCCAACATGGAGCTGTTTGAGATTCAAAGTGTGGTGCCCATGATCCGCAATCGGGGTGGGCGCGCCATGACGCTGGAACCCATGCTCTGCTACCGCTACCAGACCCGCAAGCGCAAGGATCTTGCCTACTGGGTAGCGCATCGGCTGAGCGATAGCGCCGATGAGCACAGTCCATCCCGCATGCGCATCTCCATCGTGGATCTGGACGGTGTCTTCACCGAACCGGATGCCGACAAGTTGCTGGTCTACGCGTTGTGTACCAACCATCGCCTGCCCGCGCACCCTGACATGCCTTGGGCCTCGCCCTCCGGTGACTTTGAAATCTCAGGGCAGGTGGCTGCTAAAACCATTACCGCGCTTAGCCGTCCCACGCCCTCGTTTCCCGTTCATGCCGAGACCAGCTTTCTGTGGCGGCTCGTCTCCATGATGTCGCTCAACTATCTCTCCATCGTCGAGGGCGGCAAGCCCGCCATGCAGGAGATCCTTCGCCTGCATAACCGCAGCGATTCCACGGCTTGCGAAAACCAGATTGGAGCGCTGCTCCATCTGTCGTCCGAGGCCGGCTTTGCCCTGGTGGACTCAGCCGATTTTGGCTTGATTCCAGCCCGCGGCACCAAAGTAAGAATGGAGTTCGACGAGCAACACTTTGCCGGCTCCGGACTCTATCTGTTTGCATCCATCCTGGACCGCTTCCTGGGCGGCTATGCTTCCATCAACAGCTTTTCCCAACTCTCCATGCACAGTTCACAACGAAAGGAGCCACTGGGCACATGGGTTCCGAGGTCGGGCAATCAGGCTCTCCTGTAGCTGAATACACGGGCATTGCTGACGCCAGCGTCTTTCATCTCTTGCGCCAGCAAATTGAAGAGGAACCCTACCGGTTCCACTTCTTCCAGGCCGTGCGTCTGCTGCAAAGGATGGACCCGGAACGTAAACCCGTCGGTTACTTTGTTCCGCCCAGTGGTGAAGTGGTCCGCTTCACTTCGCGACCCAGCCTGGCCTTCCCGGCCAGCGAGATTCACGATCTCGAGCGCGACGAGCACGGTCAGGCGCGGATGAACATCGAGTTCATGGGGCTCTGCTGCAGTCTCTCCGTGCTGCCCAACGTCTATACCGAGCACATGCTGGAGCGCATCAACCGGAAAGACAAACCCGATCATGCCATGGAAGAGTTCTTCAACATCTTCAACCATCGCATGATCTCCATGTTCTACCGCGGCTGGGAGAAGTATCGCTATTACGTGGCCTATGAGCGCTCCGGCGAAGACAAGCTCTCGGCCCTGCTCTTTGATCTGCTCGGCCTGGGCACTGAAGGCATGCGGGAGCGTTCCGGGGTTCCTGACCGCTTCCTGCTCAGCTATGTTGCCCACCTTGCGCCCCAGGTGCGCAGCTCCATGTCGCTGGAGCAACTGCTGGAAGAGTACTTTGAAGTTCCGGTCCAGATCAGCCAGTTCATCGGCTCCTGGAGCACCCTGCCTCCGGCGCATCGCACCTGCCTGGACGAGCAGGGAAGAGACAGCGGGGTTCTGGGCCGCGGCACCATCGTCGGCGACGAGGTCTGGGACCAGCACGGCCGCATTCGCGTCACCATCGGGCCCATGCGGCTGGCCCGCTATCTGGAATTTCTGCCCGGCAAAGGAGCGCACCGCGATCTGGTTGCCTGGCTCAGGTTCTTTTCCAACGGCAGTTACGAAAGTGAAGTTCGCCTCATTCTGGCACGTGAGGAAGTGCCCCACTGCACGCTCGGCTCCGATCAGGAGAATGGCCCCAAGCTGGGGCTGTTGAGCTGGCTCCGAACCAGGCCCATCGAGCGCGATCCCGGCGACGCTATGTATCTGGTTGAGTAAGGCAAGGATTTAAATCAGGAATCATCCGCTACGAGGTAAGGAAAGACGACGAGCATCAATCTCAAAGCAATGATCGGCAGGTTGAATGAGACCACACGGCGCACGCTCGAGGCGGCCGCCGGTTTGTGTGTCGCACGGACCCACTACGATATCGAGATCGAGCACTTTCTGCTCAAACTGCTGGACAACAGCGAGAGCGACTTCCTCGCCATCCTCAAGCACTTTGGCGTCGATCGTTCCCGACTTACGGCAGAGCTGGAACGCAGTCTCGATCTGCTGAAGACCGGCAATGCCCGCTCGCCGGCCTTCAGCCCTGCCCTTGTCAAAGCCTTGGCTGAGGCGTGGATCGTGGCCAGTATCGACTTCAGCGCTGGCAACGTCCGGTCGGGATTCGTCATTCTCGCCCTGGTCGGCAACGATGAGCTTATGCGCCAGGTCCGCGACTTCAGCAAGGAGATGATGCTGATCTCGGCGGAGAGTCTGCGCCTCAACTTTTATGAGATTGTCCAGTCCTCTCGCGAGGAGCAGACGGCGCTGGCAGCGGGCGGCGCGTCCACCGCTGCCGGGGATGCGGCTCCCGGCGCAAAGCCTGGCGGCAAGACTCCTTGCCTCGATCAGTACACCGTCGATCTCACCGCCAATGCCAAGGCTGGCAAAATCGATCCGGTGCATGGCCGCGACCAAGAGATCCGGCAGATGATCGACATTCTCATGCGTCGCCGCCAGAACAATCCCATCCTCACCGGTGAGGCGGGCGTGGGCAAAACCGCGGTGGTGGAGGGCTTTGCCAGCCGCGTGGCCGATGGCGATGTGCCGCCCGTGCTGCAAGGCGTCAAGGTGCATACTCTGGACCTTGCCCTGTTGCAGGCTGGCGCGGGCGTGAAGGGCGAGTTTGAGAACCGCCTCAAGGGGCTCATCAACGAAGTCAAGTCTTCCACGGAGAAGATCATCCTCTTCATCGATGAAGCCCACACCATGATTGGAGCTGGTGGGCAGGCCGGGCAAAACGACGCCGCCAACCTGCTCAAGCCAGCGCTGGCCCGTGGCGAGCTGCGCACTATTGCCGCCACCACATGGTCGGAATATAAAAAATATTTTGAGAAGGATCCCGCCCTCGCCCGTCGCTTCCAGGTGGTCAAGGTGGAGGAGCCTACTGAGGAGGTGGCCTGCACCATGCTGCGCGGCATTGTCGCGTCACTTGAAAAGCATCACAGCCTCCGCATTCTGGATGAAGCCGTGATTGCCACCGTCAAGCTCTCGCACCGCTACATCGCCGGCCGCCAGCTGCCCGACAAAGCCGTGAGCGTGCTCGATACAGCTTGCGCGCGCCTCTCTCTGGGGCAGAACTCCATGCCGCCGCGGCTGGAAGATCTGGTTCGGCAGATTGATGCGCTTCAGGTGCAGAAGCGGGTGCTCGAACGGGAGACCCGCATCGGCGCCAATCATGCGGAGCGGATGGAGAAGATCGACGCGCAGATGGCGGCTGCCGTGGCGGAGAAGGTAGCTCTCTCCGGCCAGTGGGAAAAGGAGCGTACGCTCATTGAGGCCATTCGCAAGCTGCAGTTGGAGCTTGAGGCCGCCGATCCCGGCGCCGCTGCTGGTAATCCCGCCGTAGCGCCTGCCGGGGAGCAGTTGGCCCGGCTGGAAGCGGAGTTGGCTGCATTGCAAGGGGAGGTGGGGCTGATGCGGGTTTCGGTCGACTCCCAGATTGTTGGTGAGGTCATCTCCTCCTGGACTGGGATTCCTCTGGGCAAGATGATGCGCGATGAAATTGAAACGGTCCTCAATCTTTCCGAGCACATGAAGAAGCGTGTCATTGGTCAGGACGAGGCGCTCTCCACCATTGCGCAACGCATCCTTACCTCGCGCGCCAGCCTTGACGATCCAGTCAAGCCGGTCGGCGTCTTCCTGCTGGTTGGCCCCAGCGGCGTGGGCAAGACAGAGACCGCAATTGCTCTGGCCGACGTTCTCTACGGTGGTGAGAGGAACATGATCACCATCAATATGTCGGAGTTCCAGGAAGCCCATACCGTCTCCACATTGAAAGGCTCGCCTCCTGGATACGTGGGCTATGGCGAGGGTGGCGTGCTGACGGAAGCCGTTCGTCGTCGGCCCTATTCGGTTGTGTTGCTGGACGAGGTGGAGAAGGCGCATCCTGACGTGCTGGAGCTCTTCTTCCAGGTCTTTGACAAAGGCCGGATGGAAGATGGCGAAGGCCGCGAGATCGACTTCCGCAACACCATCATCCTGCTCACCAGCAACGCCGCTACGGAGACCATGATGAAGCTGACGGCCGATCCCGAGACCTCGCCCGATAGCCAGGGTATGGTGAAAGCGCTCAAGCCGGAGCTGAACAAGATCTTCAAGCCCGCATTCCTGGGCCGCCTGGTGGTTGTGCCTTACTACCCGGTGCGCGACGAAGCGCTCAAACAGATCATTCGCCTCAAGCTGGGCAAGATCCAGAAGCGTCTGGAGGAGACCCACAAGATCACGCTCCGCTACGACGATGTTCTGCTCCATGAAGTGGCCGCTCGCTGCACTGAAGTTGAGAGCGGAGCCAGAAATGTTGACAACATCCTCTCCAACTCCATGCTGCCTGACCTCTCCCGCCAGATTCTGGGTCGCATTGCCGAGGGCACACTGGCCCGCAAGGTCGCAGTCACCATCAAGGATGGCAACTTCACTTACTCTTGGGATGAAGCCGCTAGTTAAAGCGGTCTTCCAATAGATGTAGCCCTTGCAAAGATTGTGCGGAGTGGCTTTTCTGGAGGGAAAAGCCACTCCGCGGTTGTGGTTTCGGGGTATGGCAATTGGAGAACCGCTTGAGTAGTGGCTTCGTTCCCTCAACAGTTTTCATCAACCATCGCAGGCAGAGAACCTATGGCATCCATCACGCAAATCAACAGACTCATGAAGTTCTCGTGTCCGTTGGGCGACGACGCGCTCTTGATTGAGTCCCTGCAGGGCTCTGAGGGCGTGTCGCGCCTGTTTGAGTTCCATGCTGAGCTGCTCTCCGAGGTCCAACGCGAAGTCAATCCGAACGTTATGGTCGGTGCGCGGGTCAGCGTCTCCATTGCACTCACGGATGTCCGGGGCAGCCGCTATATCAACGGCATTGTCGCGTCGTTTGAGCAGGATACTGGCGACAGCGAATTCAACATGTTTCACGCCAGGATCGTTCCCGCGCTTTGGGAAACCACATTGCGCGCCAACTGTCGCGTCTTTCAAAACAAGTCGGCGCTGGAGATCGTCAAAGCGGTGATTGGTGAGTACGGTCTTTCCATCGTGGATCGCACCACCATCGCCTACAAGCCGCTGGATTACTGCACCCAATACTCGGAGACCGACTTCCACTTCCTCAGCCGCCTGCTGGAAGAGAACGGTATCTGCTACTGGTTTGAGCACACCGAGAGCAACCACGCCATTGTGCTGGCTGACAGCACCTCGGCTTATGTTGATTGCCCTTTGTTGGCGAGCATTCCCTTCGCCATCAATCGCAAAGGGGCAGATGGATCGTACGGCGCTCGCATTGAGGAGATCTCTGCCTCCGCCACCTGGGTTCCAAGCATCCATTCCACCGCGGAGTTCGACTTCCGTAAGGACCAGCGCGTTGATACCGGCGCAGTGCACAGTTCCAGCCCTTACGGCAAAGGCGAGTCCGAGCAGTTCCTCTATCCGGTCGGCGTGGAAGGCTACCTGAAGAAGACCGATGCCTCCAATCAGCAACCTATCCAGACCCGCCTGTTGCAGGTGCGCAAGCTGGCCGCGGACGCTGTGTCAGAGAACTACTCCGGCTCATCCTCGGCGCGATCCATGTGCGCCGGCTACGTGGTTACCCTCAAGGATCACCCGCGCAGCGCGTTGAACAAACGCTATTTCCTCACCGCGGTCAATCTCTCCTGCCGTCAAGTTCCGTCCTATCGGTCGCGCGACAACTCCGCGGGCGGCTACGACAATCGCTTCTCGGCCGTTGAGGCAACCGTCACTTACGTTGCTCCGCGCACGGCCACCAAGCCCATCGTTTACGGACCGCAAACCGCCAGGGTTGTGGCCCCGTCCGGCGAGGAGATGTACATCGACAAGTTCGGCCGCGTCTGCGTTCAGTTTCTGTGGGATCGCAAGCGCCAGCCCAACACCGTGGACAACACCTGGGTCCGCGTCGCCCAGCCATGGGCTGGCAACGGTTGGGGTACCTTCTTCTGGCCGCGTCTCAACGACGAAGTCATTATCCAGTTCGTCGACGGAGACCCCGACAACCCTATCCTCGCCGGTTCGGTCTATAACGGCGTGAACGTGCCCAAGTACGCTTTGCCCGATCACAGTACCCGCTCCGGTCTGGTGACGCGCAGCAGCAAAGGCGGCAGTGCCGCCAATGCCAACGAGTTGCGCTTTGAAGACAAGATGGGCAGCGAGCAGATCTTCCTGAACGCCGAGCGCGACATGGATCACCGCGTGGAGCAGGACCACCGCATGTTTGTTGGCGGCAAGGATTCCCTCATCGTCAAGGGCGACCAGTTGGAAGAAGTCGATGGTAAATACGGGCGCACCATCAAGGGCAATGCGGCCGAGCTGATCCGGGGTAACTCCGGCCTGGAAGTTATGGGCAATCTGGCGGAGAAGATCGACGGAGATTGCATGCTGCAGGTCGGTTCCAACCAGTCGGAGAAGGTGGGGCAAAACTACTCCCTCGATGCCGGCACGCAGATCTATCTGAAAGGCGGCCAGATGGTTGTGATTGAGAGCGGCATGGAGCTTTGTCTGAAGTCTTCTGGCGGGTTTATCTCGATTGGTCCATCCGGCGTGACGATCTCTGGAACCATGGTTCTGATCAACAGCGGCGGAGCCGCCGGCTCGGGCTCAGCTGGCAGCGTTGACGCCCCGCTTCCTCCCGATGCCCCCGATCAGGCAGACGACGGATCGAAGGGCGGAAAGATGTAATCCGGTGGTGGATCAGCCCTCTCGTACAGCTGATCTGTAAGGTGTCCATTCAACGCGCCCAGGTGAATTCGTGAATTCGCAGCCATCCCAACCCGGACAATTTCCCCAGTTCCCCACCGTGGGGCGATGGGTGGTGACTGCGATCCCCCGTGGCTGGCTTCTGCTGCACGGTTTCGGCGTGCGGCGCATGATGGCCGATCCCGCGGCCGTGGCCGCAACCATTGGCCTGGTAAACGATGCGTTGGAGCCGACGGCTACCGTGCTGGAGTACATCGACAAGCAAAAGCAACTGCTCGAGCAGTCGCTGAAAGAGCCCAGCTTTGCGGGGCCGCAGGCTACCAGCTTTCAAGGCGCCGATGAAGCTTTTGTCTTTCTGACCCGCCACAACGTGGAGCAGGTTGGAAACATGACGCACGTGCAAAGTTACGTGCGCGCCGGTTCGTGGCTGGGCATTGTTACACTCACCGCGCCTCACGAGGAGATACCCGCAATTCGCCCCGAGTATGACGCGTTTCTCAAGGGGCTTTACATTGCGCCTGCTCCTGAAGCAGCGCAGCTGGCAGGCGCGGAGAGTCCTCCGCCGGGAAGTGATGGGACCCGCACGCCTTGAAACAGAATGGATGCTGAGCGTGGATACGCTCCAGAACAAGCAGGGAATCGAAAAGCAGTTTGTGAAGCCATCAATGTTCCAGGAGAGATGAACCTTGCCGCCTGCAGCACGCATCACCGATATGCATACATGCCCGATGGTCACCGGAATTGTGCCGCATGTGGGCGGGCCTATTCTCCCGCCCGGCGCACCGACGGTGCTGATCAACGGTCTGCCTGCGGCCACGGTGATGACGATGGCCACCTGTGTGGGGCCGCCGGACATGATTGTCAAAGGCTCGAGCGGGGTGATGATCAACTTCATGCCCGCGGCCCGTTTGGGCGATATGACCGCGCATGGCGGCGTCATCATCCTTGGGTCTCCCAACTGCATCATCGGCGAAGTCGGCTCCGGGTCGCCAGGTTGTGGCGGGATGGGCGGGGTCATGGCAGGCCTGGTGATGAGCGTTCCCGTTGGCATGATGGCGGCCATCGCTTCCAAGTTGGGGGTTGGAGTTGCGCGCGGCGCCAGCACTCCTGCTCCCCCGCCGCCAGGCGCGCAGGAGCAGGCGCTTCAATCAGCGGCCAAAGATGGCACGCCATTCTGTGAGGTGTGCGGACAGTGATGCGGACAGGCTGGGGCACCTCAATTCGTGTCACTCCGCTGCCAGGGGAGGCGCAGGCCCATGCTTGATCCTGCCGCGGTTCTCGCCATGCAACCGGAGCCGTTGTTTGCGGTTCTGGATGCCGCGCGTTCGCCACGGATTCTGGAACTGCTCCGCGCCAGCAGGCTGCCCCACTTCTCTCTGTACAAAGGGGACTCAGCCGTCAAATTGAAAGAAGTGTCGCCCTACCTGGTGTTTTTGCCGCCCGGCCACCCGCTGTTGCAACAGCTTGTGGCGGAAGGCTGGGGACAGTCATGGGGAATCTTTCTCACCTGCAACGGCATCATCGACGACGTTTGGCGTCAGCTTCGCCGCAGCTTGATGGTGCGGATTGAAGGCACCAACCGGCTGCTCTATTTCCGCTTCTACGATCCGCGCGTGGCGCGATCTTTTCTGCCCATGGCTACGGAAATACAGTGGACGGAAATGATGGGGCCCATCTCCACCATGATGGTGGAGGCTGAGACGCCCGATGCGCTCCTGCAATACTCCCAGCGCAGCCGAGCGGACCGTTTTCCCGCCAGAATCGCAGTTCAACCTGCTCACCGCGGTGAGCTCGCGCAGGAACGGAGACCCGGATGATCATTGCCAACGCGCAGCTTGCCAAACTCAGTGAGCGCATGGACGAGCAATTCATCGACGACCTGACCCAGATGCTGCGTGAGCAGCCAGGGGCGGGGCGAGCTGTGCCGTCAGCCGAGTTGCGCGCCGATGTCAAACGCCTGGTCACCCGCGCGCAGCATTACGGTATGGGCACGGAACGGGATGCGGCCAGCTTTGTGGTGACGGCATTCCTGCTGGGAGAAGACTTCGATCATAACTTCAAGGCCGCAGGCCCAGTCCTTACCTCTACGCGACTCTCTGGCGCGGAAAAGGCGGCCTGGCTTGAAGAGTGGACCACGTTGATGTTCAGCACCCTTGAAGAAGGGAGGCAATAATGTTCGGCGGCGATTGGCTTCAAAGCGCCTGGTCCAAAGCCTCCCAGGAGGCCAAGGACGCTTGCGGTGAGATTGCGGACACGGCCAAAGCGGTCAAGGAGGAAGCGGCCGCTCTGGCGCAGAAGGCTGAACAGGTTACTGAGGCCGCGGTCCACAAGACGGCTGACGCTATCGTGCATGGTGGCAAAGTAGCAGGTGCGAATGTGTTTGCGGCCGGGATGGCCACTGGGTTGAGTGCGCAAACTGGAGTTAAGAAGCTCTATTCGAAGCTGGACAAATTCGCGCGCCGCGAATTGGGACTGCCTGCAAAACCATGTCCTGTGATGGAGAGCAGCAAGCGGTTGCAGGGTGCGCTCGACGCCGACAAGAAGCTCATGGACGCACTTCCTCCGAACGATCCCAGGGCGCAGGCTGCTCAGCAACACTATCAGTTGGGGCAGCGCGCCTTGATGGCTCAGGATGCCTACAACGATTCGGATCATGCGATGGATATCCCTGGAGTCCACCGCTTGAGCGACGCAGAGATCCAGAGCAAACTGGGGCTGGACCCAGAAATGTTCCATCCGTTCGACTCGGAGTTTCGTGCCGTCATTTACCAGGATGACAGTGTTCCGCCTAAAAATATCGTTGCCTTTAAAGGGACGACGATGACCAGTTACTCCGATTGGTTGAACAACGCGCAGCAGGGCCTTGGGATCGAATCGGATTACTATAAACGCGCACAGCAGCTGGCAATCAAGGTCAAGCAGTCCTCGCCGGACGGCATGGAGGTGGTTGGGCACTCGCTTGGTGGTGGATTGGCCCAGGCCGCGGCAGCTGCGACCGGTGTAAAGGGGACAACCTTCAATGCGGCGGGACTGAATCCGGCGACGGTCCCGGGCGCTGATTTGAATGCGTTGGCAAACAACATGACGAACTATCAGGTGAATGGAGAGGTTTTGACTCACCTTCAGAATTCGTATCCAATCTCGAAGGCCATCGGAACCGCCGTTCCCTTGGAAGCTCCGCCTGGTGTGACCGACTCCGTCGATTTGCATGGGATGGATTCAGTGGACGCAAGTTTGGTAAAGGCGGCCCCAGCGTGGTAGTAAGATGACGAAAAGAGCAAGACTCTTCCTGATCTTGATCGTGGTTGCCGTGATGGCCGGCTGTGGAGTGGGGCAAATGAAGGCAAAGAAATATTTTCCGGACGAGCGCGTTGCCGAATTGGCTGCGGCGGCTGAACGTGGCGACGTGGCAAAGGTCAGGAGAGCAGTTGCCAGCGGTGTCGACCCCAACAGCGAGGGAACTGAGGGCATTACTCCGCTGCTGTACGTGTTGTCTTTTGGTCAGAACAAGGAGGGCTTGCGGGCGCTTCTGGAATCCGGAGCCGACCCGAACAAGAAGTCCGGCAAGGGCGTATGTCCGTTGATTTTGGCCAGCCGTGCCAAGGATCCCGACTTTCTGGAGATCATGCTGAATCATCGGGGCAATCCGAATCTCACCAACGGCTCCAACGAGCCGCTGCTTCAGGTGGCGTCGCGGGATGAACGCTGGACCAATGTGGAGATTCTTCTTGCCCACGGCGCGGACATCAATGCCGTGGACGGATCGGGCTACACCACCATGATGAATCTGGCGCCGCTGGCCCAGTTTGACCGGATTGCGTGGTTCATGGAAAAAGGCGCTGACGTGCACATTCGTGCCCGGAACGGCGCAACGCTGGCAATGTGTGTTCGCGACGTCGCGCTCGATCCAAGGTCGGTTCAGGCGCAATCGCGGCAACGGGTGATCGAAATGCTGCACCGGCAGGGCATTGAGATTCCCGCGCCTCGTTGAAGGGCTGGCTGAAGTGGTCATTTTGCTAGGGCGGTCCAATCCAGCAGGAGAAGGGGATGGATACACTTGCTCGAGTAACAGCGCTACTCGGCGATTGCCAGGGATCAGCCCTATCTTTCCATCACTCCATCACTGTGGCCGTGCACGATTCGCCCAACTCAAAGCTGTCTTTCGCCAGCGAGATTGCACTCATTACCGCCAAGACGCCACCAATTCCAAACTCAAAGGTTAGACCTCCGCCCACTACGCCGACCAGGTCCAGGCTGACCTTGGCTACTGAGAGCGCGCAGGTGCTGGCCGGAGTGGCGTTCTTGATTCCCACCATCTCCCAGACACCAATCAGGCCGGACAGTACTCCGGCTCCGGAAACCATTTGGATTTCGGAAAGTCCTTCCACTACGCGCGTTGAGGCCCCCATTGCCAGGGCGCCTTGCAACAAGTGGCTGCTCTGCTGGAACCTGACTGCGCTCTCGTCAAGTTCCCAGAAGGTCTTCGTCTTATCTGCCAACCCATAACTTGCCACGATGGATCCCCAGTTATTCTTGGTCCAGATATAGGATTGCTCGTAAAACGCCGAAACTGCCGCGGCACTCTCCGGCGAATGGCCGTTACGTGCCAGTGAGCTGGCCGCCGCGGCCCTAAATTCTACGGCACCATTGATCGTGCTGCCAGAAAACTGGAAGCTAGGACGGAATCCATGGCTGAAGGGCATCGTACTCATGGCCGAAATTATACACCGGAATGCGCAATGTGGGAGAAAGTCCTGGGGCCGGGGAGCTTTCTATCCGACCTGTTTCAGGGTAGGGAGTTAGCGGAATATTTCGGGGCCATGTGCAAACTGGAAGGCCTGCTTTTGGTCATCCTTGTGACCACCGCCACAGCCCGGCCGTGGCGGCCGGGCTGTGCCCAGTTCACCCGATCGAACACGCCAGTTTGCAGAAAAACTCTTAACTAATTGAAAAGCTTGAAATAACAGTGCCGCCCCTAGCTCGTCCCAGCAAGCTTCTGAACCAACCGCATCACGTCCTAGGGGTTCAGGTTGCCCGTGGCAGAGGGTTATGGTACTGTGTGGGTGCCGGTTGAAACACACAGTGACTCATCCTCGGAGTGTTGTGCTCTTCGGGCGTGCGCAAGGGTGTTTCGTTTCGTAGCCCGAGCTAATAGCTCAGGCTACAGTCTTTCTGCTTGCCCCATTGGACGGCTTCAGCCGCATAAAGCGATTACTGTGGAACACACTTTACCGGAAAAAATCGATCGCTATCCCATCAAGCGCTTCCTTGGTCGCGGTGGCATGGGTATCGTTTATCTCGGGGACGACCCTTTGATTGGCCGCGAAGTGGCTATCAAGATCCTACCCAGTCATCTTTGTGTCGATGAGACGTTGCGCAAGCAGTTCCTGCGCGGCATCCGGGCGGGGTTCCTGGACCACACCAACATTGTGCGGGTCTATGGCGCGGGCGAAGAGAACGGCATTCCCTTCATTGTGATGGAGTATGCGGAAGGCGAAGAACTCAAGACGTTCATCGACAATGGCGTCAAGCTCTCTCTGATTGAGAAACTTACCATCATCAATCAGGTGTGCCAGGCGCTCGGATACGCCCATGAAAAGGGTGTGGTCCATCGCGACATCAAGCCTGCCAACGTGATGGTGCGCCGCGATTCCTCCAAGTCCGAAGCCATCCTGGCCAAGATTCTCGACTTCGGCATTGCCAAGATTGAAACCGGCGGCGACCAAACCAGCATCACCAGTACAACGGCGGTCTTTGGCACCGCCGCTTATATGGCTCCAGAGCGCTTCCGCGGCCAGCGTGGCGACGGCAGAGTGGATCTGTGGGCCACCGGCGTCATGCTCTACCTTCTGCTCACCGATCATCTCCCCTTTGTGGCTGGTACTGAAACCATCGACCACAAGGTTCTCTATGGCGAATACCCTCCGCTCCGGCAGTTCATGCCCGATCCGCATCCACTCCTTGAGGGCGCGATTGAACGCTCGCTCGCCAAAGACCCTGACCTTCGCTATAGCACCGCCGAAGAGTTCTCCGCTGACCTGCGCAGCGTGATCGACGTTCTGAAGAAGGATCAGGTCAAAGAGTTTTATGCCGATGCCCAGCGGCTGAGCGAGGGCCTGCAGTTTGGCCAGGCCAGGGATCTACTGAATCAGATTATTCGGATCGACCCGCTTTACCAGGACGCCCGCAGCCTGCTGAAGACGGTCAACCTGAATATCTCGCGTCTGCGCCGGGCAGAGCAGGTTCGTGAGGCGCTGCGCGAGGCGGAGGCTTCGGCCGACTCGGGCCGCTACATTGATGCGCTCAACATCCTCAAGGCGGCGGCCAACGAGAATCCCGACAATGAAGAGATCAGTGCCCGCTTGGACGACACCAAGTCTCGCAAGCAGCGTCAGGATGAGATTGACGGCTGCATGAGCCGGGCGGAATCGTTGCGGGAGCGTGGCGATCTGACCGGGGCTTTGAGCGAGGTGGAGCGGGCCTACCGGCTCAACGAGCAGGATACGCACGTTCGTTCCATCTTTACCGAACTCTCCCGTGAAGTCCGCATCGCGGAGCGGCAAAAGAAGTCGCAACTCCTGCTCGGGCAGGCGGAGGCTGAATACTCCCGGCGCAACTTCACGGGTGCCATCGCCCTTCTGCAGGAAATTGAGTCCGTCGATCCGGAGAATACCGGCGCGCAACGGCTGATGCAGAAGGCCATTGCCGATCAGGAAGAAGATCGACGGCGCAAGATTCTGGATCAGATTCAGCAGCAGATTGAGAAGCTGATGGACGCCGACGATTGGGCGCGCGCCTCTGAGCTTCTGGATCGTGCGCTCGAGAAGCTCCCCTCTGAGCCAACGCTGCTGCGGCAAAAGGCCACCGTCGCGTTGCAACTCAAGAGGATTCGCCTCAAGCATCAGATTGACATCGTATCCGCGCAGGCCCAGGAACTCTATGCCCGTGCGCCCAGTGAAGCTCTGCTGGTGGTGCAGCGGGGCATCCAGGAGCTGGGTACCGACGAGCGCCTGCTGTCCCTGGAAGCCACGCTGCGGGAGCGCATGCAGTCGGCTGAGAAAGAGGAGATCCGCAGTCGCTACATGCGCGATGCGCAGGCCGCTATTGATCGCGGCGATTTTGCCAAGGCCGTTGAAATTCTCGAGTCCTATCAGTACGAGTTTTCCGATGCGGCGGGGGTGGAATCGCTGCTGGAGATGGCGCGGGGTGAGCTGACCCAGCAAGTACGCCGCGAGCGCATTGCCAGCGCGGCTGCTCAGGCCAAGACGCTGATGGACGGGGAACTCTATCAGCAGGCCCTTCGCGTGCTGGAGCCAGCTATTGCCGAAACGAACGATCCTTCGTTGGCGCGCCTGCTGGCGGAGTGCCACACCCAGTTGGATGGCATGGAGCGGCGCACCGATGCCATGCTGGCCAGAGTGGCGCGGCTGCGTGAACAGGAGGAGTTTGGCGAGGCCATCGAGTTACTCCAGGGCCATCCTGCCGTGGCGCAGCCGGGCTCCAAAGTGGCCGCCGCTTTGGCGGAGCTGCGCAACGAGAGTGAGCGCAAACAGCGGCGAACCGAGGCGCGCAAGAGTGCCGCGGCGCTGCTGGAGAAGAAGGATTTTGCCGCGGCCATCGATTGCATTGAGAAGGTCCAGAGCGGTTGGGGACACACGCCAGAGCTCAACAATGCGATCCGTGAGCTGGAGGCCGAGCGCAGCCAGCATGCGGCTCTGGTGGTGGCTCAGGCCATTGAAACCGCTCGCACCACCATGCTCGCCGATGATTCCAAGCTGGCCCTGGAGCAGTTGCGCGCGGTTCAGCAGTGGGTCGGCTTCGCCGGCCCCGCGCTGGAAGCAGATTGGACGCGGCTCGGCAAAGAGGCCGTAAAACCCCGCAAAAAAGGCGAAAAACAGCACTCTCTGCCCTCCACCGCGGAGTTGGCAAAGGCCGCCGCCCGCACCCGCCTCCTCTCTATCGCGGGCGGAGCTGTACTTGCCTTGCTTGTTGTTGTGGGTGGCATCCGCCTGTCCACGCACTTTAGTACAAAGGGAAGCGCGGGGACCAAGCCGCAGGTTGCTGGAGTCGCCAACTCGCAGCTTCAGGCTCCCGCCTCAGGGGAGCAGCAGGCGTTCGGAAAAATTTTTATTCATGGAACTCCCGGCGAAGCCGAGGTCTATGTCGATAACTCCTTCCGCGGTTTGACGCTACGCGATGGCTCGCAGCAGGTTTCCATCGCTGCCGGCGCCCACACCGTTCGGATCAGTAAGTCGGGCTTCTCCGATTCAACTTCCAACCTCACCGTGGCAGTTAACGACCGCGCGCAGATCGCCTACAATCTGCAGTCAACCGGCGTGCCCGCGCCGCCTGATACCTCGGCTTACATCTCGATTGTTTCGGTCCCGGGAGCTTTGGTTATCATCGATGGCGTGCAGCAGGGAAGCACCGATCCGCAGGGAAGTGCGCAAGTCAAGGTGAATGCCGGTTCCCACGTGCTAGGAATCACGAAACCCGGTTATCAGAACTTTACCCAGAACTTTGCCGCCAAGCCGGGCGAACACAGCAGCATGAACGTCTATCCTTCCAAGATTGAGGTGGCCAAGGTGGATCCTCCCATGGCTGTCTTCAACGCCTCAGCCCAGCAAGTTACCCAGGGTCAGAGTGTCAACCTGGGGTGGAATACGCAGAATGCATCCGAGGTTTCGGTAGATCCCGGCCTGGGCCGCCAGGAAGCCAACGGGGGAGTTACGGTGACTCCACCCCTTGGCAGCACGACCTATACGCTCACCGCGCGGGGCAATGGCGGCTCCGTGCAGCGCGCGGTCACCATCATCGTGACCCCCAAACAGGCTCCCGCAAATCAGACGATCATCCCGCCTCCGCCTCCTCATGACAATATCGATCAGACGCCGGCAATCCAGTCCCTGATGAATAGCTTCTATGGCGCCTTCAACGCCCACAGCGTGGTGCAAATGCGAGGCTATTGGACAGGGATGACCGCGGCGCAGGCCAAGTCGTACGACAGCATCTTCAAGGATCAGACCAAGATGCGGGTTGACCGGAACTGCCCCACCAACGCCCTGGATATCAACGGAAACAGCGCCAATTGGACTTGCACTGAGACCACCACGATCGAGTCCGGAGGCAAGCCGATGACCAACCGCCTGCAGATCCATTTCAAGTTGAAGAAGACGGGCAATAGCTGGACAATCGACTCCCGCAATTAGAGCGATTTTCCATTAGATGTAGCCCTTGCAAAGATGGTGCAAGGTGGCTTTTCTTGAGGGAAAAGCCAATCGGCGGTTGTGCTTTCGGGGTAGAGCAATTGGAGAACCGCTCTAGCTCGTGCTGCTTCCCTGGCAGCACATCTCTTCACGAGCGCCGGAGCGTTTTCTGAAATCGTGTAGACCTGAATTTCATAGATATCCCACCCATTTTCGCAGAAAACGCGCAAATGGATGGTGCACGGAAGTCTATAGGAAAAGGGAAAACACGATAGAGCCATTCGGCCATCCTCAGCCGGACCTGATTCCTTTCCCCTCAGGTCAAAGATTCCTGCGGATCGACCGGATTCTGGCGCTTTTTGGGTGGGTGTTCAGGATGCCGCCAAACAGTGCGCCTCTCACGCGCAGTAGATCTAAACCAAAAGAACGAGTGCGAGTGAAAGTGGGGGGGCGCACCGGGGCGAGGGCGGGAATCGTGTCGGTTGCCTGGGCCTATGGCTTTGAAGTGAATGGGGTTATGCCGATGGCGCGTGGGAGTCATGCGGGTCCGTGTGGGGGCAAGCTGACGCGCGGGAATTATAGTTATCATATTTAACTTGACTTTGAAAATTCATCTTCATAATATGTCCGCAGTAAAAAAACCGGCCTTGTCGGTTCTCTTTATTGTAACTTCGAGGTCTGGGATAATCGGCGCGTGGGTTTGTGCCATAGGGATAAAGGGCTAGTTTCGACGATGCTGTCCGGCTGTGGATGGCGCGCTGTTGTTGTGTTCGGGCGCGGCAGTCGCGGTATTTGGATGGCCTAAGTCATGGGGTATTGTGTGTCTGAAAATAGCTTGCGTCTTGGACAAGAGCGGTAGCTTCCTGCTTGTCGCGTAGATGATTTGAGTCAGTTCGGATCCATTTTTTCGGTCCGATATGCACGTGGTGTTCGCTCACAGCACCGTCCTTTACGGCGCAGCGCGTTGGTGTGGCCGGACAGTTGTGAGTCCCCGATTACAATTCCGTTGCCCTGAAGAATGCAACTATGTCTCGGCCGGTGGGAATGGTGATGGAAGCTTCGCGCCGGTGGCTCCGTTCGGCTTGGTGAATTAGAGCGATCCTCCAATAGATATAGCCCTTGCAGAGATCGCGCGAGGTAGCTTTTTGTTCAGCAAGAAGCTACTCAGCGGTAGTGGTTTCGGGGTATAGGGATTGGAGAACCGCTTTAGGCGACCGGTCCGGAGGTTGGCGAGTTGACGGTTTTGGGTCTGTCGCAGCGGCAAAGCGCGGCGGTAAAAGGGTCTGGAAGCAATTCGATGTTTTGGGGTAGGCCGCGCTCCAGTTCCAAGTGCAACGTTTGAAGGAGACAATGTTGCATGGGGAAGTCTTACAGGCAGTTGAGTTTAGATGAGCGCGTTCAGCTTCAGGTGGGAATAGGCAATGGTTTGGGT
>Ga0181529_10001164_pt1 | contig 35461 bp, 38 predicted proteins | sample PEATcosm2014_Bin_36_FD_119763 | JGI IMG/M metagenome (GOLD analysis project Ga0181529, IMG submission 119763) | Peatland microbial communities from MTU Mesocosm Facility, Houghton, MI, USA - PEATcosm2014_Bin10_30_metaG | ecosystem: Environmental > Terrestrial > Soil > Wetlands > Peat | place... | reverse complement strand
TCCGACGGCGCGACGGCCTCGCCGTTGTGCTCCACAACCACGCTGCGCGGCAGCAGATTTTGCGCGACCAGAAATTGCTCGATGGAGCAGGGGAGCATCGCGGCGACCGGCTTTCCGTTGGCGATAATTTGTTTCATGGCATCGGCATTTCGTCGCCCGCCTTCAACGTTACTTGATTGGGCGAGCCGTTGATTTGCACCACCACTCCGTCGTCATGGATTTCAAGGCAGTGAACCGTCACGGTTCGGCCCTTCAGCTTGATGTGTTTCTCGTCGCCCGGCTCGAACGACACGCCGTTGATGACCGCCTCGGTGTCTTTGCCAATCGTCATCGGCCCGTTGTATTTCAACTTGTCCGGCAACTGCACCGGCGCGGCGACGTAAGGAAGTGAAGTTGTCGTCGGCGTTGTCTGAATCGGCGCAAGGTCGGCGTCCGCGTCAAACGTTTCCGCCGTCCCGCTTTTCACCCAGTCCAAAACGTAATCCGTCCCGCCTTCGCGCTCGACGGCCACGAGCGTCTTGATTTTTCCGTTCGTGTAGGGATTTGCGAGGATGCGCTTCTGCATCTCCGGCAGCTTTTTTGCCTGCATCAACTTGTAAGCCGTCAATTCGCAGATTGCTTCAATCGTGTCGCCGTCAATCACGCGGCTGTCCGGTCGGTTTTCGTTGATCCAGAGATGCGTGTATTCATGCGCCGCCACGCCCATCATTTCCTCGCGCGTCCGGCCGCTCAGCATCACCACCTCGTGCGTGCAGGTGCCGTCCGCCGTCTTGCGCGTGCTGGCGAAACCGAATTTATGCAGGCCGTTCGCGCCGTTTTTTTCCGACCAATAATCCACGTCGAACAGGTTCAGCGTCACGTCCGGGTATTTCAACGCGAAACGCTGGCCGTAAATGTCCACCACCTTGTCGCGCACCTGGCTAAATAATTCCTGCGCCTGATCCAACGTCAGCACCACGTTCGTTTTGTCGAACCGGCAGATGAGCCGTCCGTCGGGCGTCTTGATGTGGCCGTCGCCGTCCTTGATGGGCAGGCCGCAGATGGAGCAGTGATCCTTGAGATGATAGCAGTCGTCACAGACCGCACCCCATTTGGAAATCCAGATGGTGCCTGTCAACGGCCCCTTGCCGCAGACGACGCAGAAATAATTCGTCTCGGCGGCGGCGAACGCCATAACCGCCGCGAAGAAACAAAAGATGAACGCCAGCCTGCGCATGACGCTACAATATCCGAACTCCGGTTGCTTTTTGCAAAAGATTTTAACCACCAAGACACAAAGACACCAAGAATTGCAAAAGTAAAAAGCTTTGTGCCTTGGTGTCTTGGTGGTTAAAAAATTGGATTTTCATCACCGGAGATTCCTCGAATGGCTGGATTTCGGTGCGTTTTCTGGATTCATTTGAACAATTCGTGCAAATAGCTTGGCGGCAGCTTCTTGTAAATCCCGGCGGGCGCAGAGAAATTCGCGGCAAGGGTTGTGAAATTCGCGGCAAGCCCCGGCAAATTGCGGGCAAAGGCGGAAAAATTGGAGGCAAGCCTCCGTAATTTCGCGGCAGGGGTGGAAAAATTCGCGGCAGCCGGAGAAAAATTGCGGGCAAGGCTCCGTAAATCGCGGCAAAGGTCGGTAAAATGGGGGCAAAGGGTGGCAAATTGCGGGCAGCCCTTCAGAAATCGCGGCAGCCGTCCTGAAAATGGAGGCAAGAGCCTCTAAATGCGGGTTTGCAGAGCAAGAATTGCCCGCATGGTGTGCGCAATTGCGCTTGGACAAATTCCTGTTTTGAATTCATTCATAAACGATGAGAAAAATCTTTGGAGAACAACGAAAGTTGAGTCGCAGAATTTTACTTGTTTCACGAGGTCAGCGCCGCGTCCCAATCTTTCCACACCGGCTCGTAGCCGAGCTTGCGGATCAATTCCGCCACTTCGCCCGGCGACTGGTCGTCATTTTTGTTTCAGAAGGCTTTCAACTTGTTTTTGCAAGACGGGCAATTTGTTCCGCACCACGTCCCAGACAAGTTCTTCATCCAGTTGGTCGTAGCCGTGGACGATGCGGTTTCGCATTCCGACAATTTTTCGCAGATCAGGGAATTGTTCAACTTGAACCGGGTCGGCTTCCTCCAGTTTAACAAATGCCTCGCCGATGATTCCAAGTTTGCGTTCAATCGCCGAGCGCAACAGTTCGTCGGCCAGATAGTCGGAAAAAGTTTTACCAGCCGCAAAGCGTCCGGCGGCGGCGCAGCAATCGGCAATGTCCCGCAGCCGTTTTTGCGCCTCAATTTTCATAGACGGTCTGGCGGCTCGCCTCAACGGTGGCGCGAAAATACGGGTTGCGGATCATCCGCTCGGTGAGCAAGTCAATCTTGAGCCCCAGCAACTTCTCCAGCGCATCGGCGAAATCCAGAAACGCGTCCGCATAGCCCGCGTAGCCCGTGCGACGAAATTGCACGATGAAATCCAAGTCGCTTTGGCCGGCCTGAAAATCGCCGCGCGCCGCTGAACCAAACAAATCCAGCCGCCGAACCTCGTGCTGGCGGCACAAGTCGGCGATGTTCGTTTTCTTTTGTTCGATGAGCGCGATCACAAAATTACTATATCATAAATGAAGATTGTGGCGCAACAGGCGGTCAAACCGTGAATTCAAATGGTCAGCGCCGCGTCCCAATCTTTCCACACCGGCTCGTAGCCGAGCTTGCGGATCAATTCCGCCACTTCGCCCGGCGAGCGGTCATCGGCGATTTCAAACTGGCCGGTCGCGTTCGTTGCATTGCCGTTCGCCGGCGCCCATTCGCTTGCCCCGGACGCCAACTCTTTGATAATGCCACGTTCTGTATGATGGATGTTTTCCTTGCCCGCGCCGGTGTAACCGCCCGGCTCGGTGTGGCTGCCGGCGCTCATCATCGTCACGCCGAGCGGAATCAGGCCGTCGCGCAGCTTCGGCGTCTCGCGCGTCGAGAGCACGATGCCGACATCGGGAAACATGATGCGGAACGCACAGACGAGCTGCGCGAGTTCGCGGTCGGACATCTGCGTGAGCGGCTGGAATTCTCCCGCGCACGGACGCAGGCGCGGCAGCGAAATCGTCACGGCGGCCTTCCAGCAATGGCGCAGCAGATAATCCGCGTGCGCGGCGACGCTCAACGCCTCGAGCCGCCAGTCGGCCAGTCCGTAAAGCGGACTGATGCCGAGCCGGCGGAATCCGGCGGCGTAGGCGCGTTCCGGCGTTTCGAGCCGCCAATCAAAATTCCGTTTCGGCCCGGCGGTGTGCATCTCCGCATAAACTCTGCGGTCGTAAGTTTCCTGATAAACGACCAGCCCGTCCGCACCGGCGGCGACGAACGGCGCGTAATCGGCGGTTTCCATCGGCCCGATCTCAAGTGAAATGCTCGGCCAGTCGGCATGCAGCGCGGCGATGCAGTCGCGCAGATAATTGTTCGAGACAAATTTCGGATGCTCGCCCGCCACGAGCAGCAGGTTGCGAAAGCCCTGCGCTTTTAATTCAGCCGCTTCGCGTCGAACCTCGTCGAGCGAAAGCGTGACTCGTAAAATCGGATTGTCGCGCGAAAAACCGCAGTAGGAACAATTGTTGACGCACTCGTTGGAAAGATACAGCGGCGCGAACAGCCGGATGGTTTTGCCGAACCGCTGCTGCGTCATCAAGTGCGCGCGACGACCCATCGTTTCAAGCAGTTCGCCCGCCGCCGGAGAAATCAGCACGGAAAAATCGGCGAGAGAAAGTTTATTTTTGCCAAGCGTTTCTCGCGCGATGCCGGAACTGGTGACGGCGGATTTTTTGACCAGCGCATCCAGTGGCAACGCATTAAATTCAGAGACAAAGCTCACGCTGCCAATTTAACAAATCCGCGCGCAAAGTCGAGGCGCGAGCAGACCGTCAATGATGCGGCGGACGGATGTTGTTGGATTTGATGCGTTCCAGTTCCAGTGTTTCCATGGCGGAGGACTGGCGCTGGACTTCTTTTTTCAACCGCTCCAGCAGCTTGCCCTGCTCGATCACGACGCCGTTCAACTGCTCGACCTGGTGTTCGAGGTGCGCGAGGTTGGATTCCAGTTTTTCAATTTGCCGGGACATTTCATCTGGCATGAAAACATTTTGCCCGCGCATCGCCGGGAAGTCGAGGCGAGCTTGGCGTTGCGTTGCGAAGGAAATTTGGAAACAATTGGTTCAGAAATTATATGCCGCGCAAAACTCCAATCCAAAGGCCCGCCGCCAACGTGTTGATTCTCGGCGTCGGCTCGTTTGCGCACAGCATCGGACAAACGCTCGCTGACACTGGCGCAAATGTTTCGACGTATCTCACTCGCAATTACGGATACTTTTCGCCCACGCTCGTTGGTGAAGCTTTTTCGCGAGATGCGGTTCCGAGTCCGGTTCCGCTGGTTCGTGAAAAGAAAATTGATGTCGTCATTCCGCAGTCCATTGATTGGGCGTTGCAGCCGTGGGCGAAAGATTTAATCAAATCCGGCGTCGGAATTTTTTCTCCGACGGGCGAAGCAATGAGGATTGAGCGCGAACGCGATTTTGCGCGCGAGCTTTGTGCGCGATTCAAAATCCCGTTTCCGAAATCGTTCGTTGCATCGAACCGCATCGAGGCGGAGAAGATACTTGAAAAACATCCGCAGCCGTTCGTCATCAAGAATCCGCTCTGCTCGCCGACGAGTCCGATCCATACGATTTTGTGCGAGACCGTCGCCGACACGCGCGCGTGGCTGCGCAACGTAAATTATGCCGAGGGCGTTTTTCTTCAGGAATATCTTGGCCGCGCCGAGGCTGGCCACATCGTGCTCGTCAGTGGTGGCGAGATTCATTCGCTCGTAACGAACCAAGAATATAAATACGCCTTCAATGGCAACCAGGGCATCGTCGCCGGTGCGCCGCTGGGCGGACTGGTCGAACGCGACGAACATGATAAATACGGACTCGCACGTGAACTCATCCATCCGCTGAAACCATGGCTGCGCGCGGTGAATTACTACGGACCGCTGCAGGTGACCGCCATCAAGCGCGGCGGCCGCTGGCACGTCATCGAATACAACATCCGAATCGGCGTCACCTCCGGTCCGATGATTCTGCGGATGCTAAAAAATCCGGCGGAAATTGTTTTGGCGACGGCGCGGAACGCAAAACTGAAACCGGCGTTCAATGCTACATTAAACTTTGGCTGTTCACTTACGCTGGCGGGCTACGGTTATCCATTCACGCAGGTGCGCGGGCCGCAATTGCCACTGGAGGTGGACGGCAAATTCGATTGCGACGTCTGGTGGAACGAAGTTGCGCGCGGTGCCGACGGCAATTTGATTTCCACCGGCCATCGCATTGCGGATGTGATTGCGCTCGCGCCAAGCTTAAAAGCTGCGATTGCAAAAGCCTACGCAAACATCCGCAAACTCCGCGTCGTGGGCAGTTATTTCCGCACAGACGTGGGACAAAGTCTCTGGCCGCCGGGAACGGTTTGAAAATCTGTGTTCATCCACGTCCATCCGTGGTTAAATTTATTCGTCCGATGAAATTAGTTTCAGAAAATTATCCGCCGCGTCCGGCGTGGACTGAGATTGACCTCGGCAAGCTGCGCCGCAACCTCCAGATCATCCGCCGCGACCTGCCGCGCCGCGTGAAATTGCTCGCCGTGGTGAAGGACGAAGCTTATGGACATGGCGCGCTCGACGTGGCGCGCGTCGCGGTCGAGGAAGGCGCATGGGGATTCGGCCTGAGCACGCTCGAAGAGGCGATGAACTTGCGCGAAGGCGGCATCAAAGCACCGCTGCTGCTGCTCGGCGAACGGCAGGAAGCCGAACTTGAATGGTGCGTCGCGCATGATCTTACCGTTTGCGTGAATGAAATTCACAACGTCCGCGCGCTCGCAAAAATCGCGGCGAAGTTTGGCAAGCAAGTTCCGGTGCATTTGAAAATCCACACTGGCATGAGCCGTTACGGTGTGCGCTGGGACGAGGCGCCGCCGCTCATCGAAAAAATTGTCGCGGAAAAATCCCTGTCGCTCGAAGGCGTGATGACGCACTTCTCGCAATCCGACGAGACGGACAAGACTTTTGCCAATCTCCAGTTCGCGCGCTTCAACGAAGTGTTGCACGCGCTGGAACAGCGGAAGATTTCTGTGAAGCTGCGCCACAGCTGCAACAGCGGCGGCTTTCTCGATCTGCCGCACGCGCATCTCGACATGGTTCGACCGGGCATTTTGCTTTACGGCGTTTTTCCATCGCAGGTCTGCCGGAAGATTGAAGGCATCGAGCCGGTGATGTCTGTGAAGGCGAAGATCGCGGCGATCCAAAAATTAAAGCCCGGCGAAGTCGTCGGCTACGGCATGCGCTACACGGCGGCGAGCGAAAGGCGCATCGCCATCCTGCCAATTGGCTACGGCGACGGCTTTCCGCGCGTGCGCAACGAAGGCTGCGCGCTCATCCACGGCAAACGCGCGCCGCTCGTCGGCGGCATAGCGATGGATGCGCTGATGGTGGACATCACGGACATCCCGCAGGCGCAAATGTGGGACGAAGCCGTGCTGATGGGCCGGCAGGGTAGCGACGAAATCACCGTGCGCGACATCGCCAAACTGAAAAACTCCGTGACCTACGACGTGCTGACCAACTGGCGGCTCCGGCTGCGACGGAAATCGGTGAACGGCAAAAGCGCACCGACGAAAAGCGAAGTTGAGGCTGCCAAAAGAAATTGAAGAGCCGCAGTTGGTTTGTCAGGATAAATGCCTCTGAAAAGAAAATTAAAAATTGTCGCGATAATTTTTTTGGTCGGTGCTTTGGCTTTTGGTTTATTCGCATGGCACGAAGGGAATGTTCTTGTTGCTCCAAGCAATTGCGAAATTGGAAAACCACCTGCTGACTTGCCGATTGAATCGGTTCAATTTCAAAGTTCCAGCGGCGCTTTAATTCATGGCTGGCTTGTCACAGGACAAGCAGACAAGGGCATTGTCATTTTGATGCACGGAATTCGCGCCAACCGATTGCAATTGGTGAATCAAGCCGAATTTCTTTTTCATGCCGGTTATTCAGTGCTTTTGTTTGATTTTCAAGCTCACGGCGAAAGCATTGGAAAACATATCACTGCCGGATATTTGGAAAGTCGCGATGCCGTTGCCGCCGTAAATTTCATCCATCAAAAGTTTCCCGGCAAAAAAATATGCGCCGACGGTTTTTCAATGGGCGGCGCGGCGGCCGTTCTTGCGAAGCCGCCTTTGCAGGTTAACGCGATGATTCTGCAATCAGTTTATCCGACAATTGAACAAGCCATCACCGACCGTTTAGAAAATAGATTTAGCTGGTTCGGACAATTCGGCACGCCATTTTTGACGTGGCAGCTAAAACCGCGACTTGGATTTGGCACGGATGATTTATGTCCGATTCAACAAGTCGGCAAAATCACAGTGCCGAAATTTTTCATCGCCGGAACAGTCGACCATGACACCAGATTGCCGGAATCGCAGGCTTTGTTTGATGCCGCCGCTGAACCGAAGCAACTTTGGCTGGTGGATGGCGCGGCTCATGTGGATATGCTTGCATTTGCAAAAGCTGAATACGAAAAGCGAACTTTGGATTTTCTGGCGAAGAACTTGAATTGAATTTATGCCACGCGAAACAATTAAATTAAAAACCGCACGGCTGAAAAAAATCATCGCCGGTTTCCAGAAGACTTATCCCGACGCGCATTGCGAACTGGATTACGCAAACCCGATCCAGTTGCTCGTCGCCGTCATTCTTTCCGCGCAATGCACGGACAAGCGCGTCAACCTCATCACGCCGGAGTTGTTCAAAAAATACCGCACGGCGGCGGATTTCGCGGACGCGCCGCGCGCGGAGCTGGAGCAGTTCATCAAGTCCGCCGGATTTTTCCGCAGCAAGGCGAAGAACATCCAGAACTGCTGCCGCAAGCTCGTCGATCTCCACGGCGGCGAGGTGCCGCGCACGATGGAGGAACTGATCCGGCTCGACGGCGTCGGGCGCAAGACGGCGAACGTTGTTTTGGGAAATGCGTTTGACGTGGTCGTCGGCGTCGTCGTGGACACGCACATGATGCGATTGTCGCACCGGCTTGGTTTGGTCACGGAACGGACACCGGAAAAAATCGAACTCGCGCTGATGAAACTGTTGCCGCAGAAATTCTGGCTGGATTTCAGCCACTGGCTCGTCTGGCACGGTCGCCGCCGCTGTTTTGCGCGCAAGCCGGATTGTGCGAATTGCGAAGTCCTGAAATGGTGTCCGCGAACCGGCGTAAAAGAAACTTTAACCACCAAGGCACAAAGTCACCAAGAATAAGACTTTCCAAGAACCTGGTGTCTTGGTGTCTTGGTGGTCAATGAATTTTCTGTTTCTCAATTCCGGCAAATGCGCCGCGGCGTCCAACATGGCTTTGGACGAGGCGCTGCTCGAAAATGTTTCGCGCTTCGGCAAGCCGGTTCTGCGCTTTTACGGCTGGGCGGAACCGGCGGCGACATTCGGTTATTTCCAAAAATATTCAGAAGTTGAAAACGCAACATTGCTGCGTCCGCTTATTCGGCGTCCAACGGGCGGCGGCATCGTGCCGCATGATGCGGACTGGACTTACAGTTTCGTCGTTCCACCGGATCACGAGTGGCATCTGCTCAAGGCGGAAGAAAGCTATCGTCGAATTCACGAATGGATTCAAAATGCGTTCGCGAGATTGAAAATTGAAACGGATCTGGCACCGTGCTGCAAAAGATCTTTGGCGGGGCGATGTTTTGAGGGCCATGAAAAGTTTGACCTGCTCTGGCGCGGCAAAAAAATCGCGGGCGCGGCGCAGCGGCGGAACAGGCTGGGTTTGTTGATTCAAGGCTCGATCCAGCCGCCGCCGGTTTCCATTTCGCGGGCAGATTGGGAGAACGCGATGCTTGCGGTCGCGCGCGCAAAATGTTCCATTGTGTGGAGCGAATTTTGGCCGGACGCAAAGCTGCGCGAACAGGCGGACGAGTTTGTCCGAAAAAAGTTTTCGCAGGCGGCATACATCTGCAAACGTTGATCCGCCCAGATTTTGTCAGCTTCAGGGAAAAGTGTTCCAAACCAGTTCGGGATTGTTTGTGATTCCTGTCGAGGAGCCATTCCAGTATTCAGACTTTTTGAACCGCTTTGCATGACCGTCAAGGAATGAGAAGTTTGCCCCAAGGCCGTGCATGGTTGTAATGGAGCCGCCATCACCGATTGCCGGCAATTGTTCGTTGTCAAACAGCCAGACAACAGTAACCGGAGCCGCAGGAACGGCGGTGAGTTTGATGTTTGGATGATCATTGGTTCCCTCGCCATTGAACCCCTGATTGAGACAATAATGAAATAGATTATTTTTCAATGCGCTCGCGTCGCAGCGCCGGGGATTGGAAGGGCAAAGCCAGATCGTTCCGCTGACATCAGCCGCCGGGTTGGTGCGCCACGGCATGCAGGCGTAAGGCGGCAGCTTCACTGCTTGAGGGAGTTGAACATACCAAGCCTGATAGGCGGAACTGGCGAGGTCGCTCTCCAGCGGCGTTGCTTTGCCTTCCGGCGGCAAATGGTCGTCATTGTCAGCCACATAAACCTGCGTCGCCAATCCCCATTGCTTCAAATGATTGAGGCATTGTGCCGCCTGCGCCGCGGCTTTCGCGCGGTTCAACGCCGGCAGCAGCAGCGCCGCCAGGATCGCGATGATGGCAATCACCATCAGCAATTCAATCAATGTAAATGCGCGCAAGACTTTCATTGATCCCCAACAGTTCTGAGTCTGAAAATGAATTAACACATTGCCCGCTCCATGCCAAAAACATTTTCTGCCATGTCTGCGGTCAAAAAACTCGCTGAATTTTTCCGGTCTGATATTTTCCACGCATGGTGAAACTGGTTCTGTTCGACATTGACGGCACGCTTGTCCACACGGGCCACGCCGGAACGACGGCTTTCAAGAAAACTTTTGCGACGGAATTCAACCTCCATCACGGCGCGGAAAAGATGAAGTTCGCCGGGCGCACCGACGTGAGCCTCGTCCGCGAATTTTTCAAGATGCACGGACTGCCAGAGACGCCCGAGCATTTCGCGCAGTTCTTCGCGCGCTACGTCTTCTGGCTCGACCACATCCTCGCGCACAGCGACGGCAAAATCTGCCACGGCGTCCGGCAATTCATCCGCGACCTGCAGGCGTTGCCCAAGCCGCCCGCGCTCGGCCTGCTCACCGGCAACATCCAGCTCGGCGCGGAACTCAAGCTGCGCCGTTACGGACTGTGGGAATTATTCCAGTTCGGCGGGTTCGCGGACGACAACGAGGACCGCGACCACATCGCCGCCGCCGCGTTCGAACGCGCCAAACGAGTTCTGGGTAAAAATCTCAAGCCGCAGGAGATCGTCGTCATCGGCGACACGCCGTTTGACGTGCGCTGCGGAAAGTTCATCGGCGCAAAAGTCCTGGCCGTGGCCACCGGCGGCGCGACTCTGGAGGAATTGAAGAAACACAAGCCCGATTGGGCGGTGGAGGATTTGACGCGGATCAAGGCGGAAGAAATCGTCGAATCGTGATTCGTTGAATCGGAAGATTCCGCCCGATGTAACATTTAACAATTCAAAGATGTAACGCCCCTCAATGGCAACTGCACCCGCCGCCGCAGCAGTGGCCGCTGCCACCGGAGGGACGAGCGCCGCGAGTTCCCGAACTTTCGCCCGCGCTTGACGCAGCGAACGTGGAAAATTTCTTGGACAATTTCTTGGAGCCGCAGTTCGGGCACTCGGCATTCTTCCAATCGGCGGAACGGACGAGGATTTCGCTGTCGCGCTCGCACTTCCCGCAATGAAATTCGTAAATCGGCATGGAAGGAAATTAGCCGGTTTCGCCTTTTCTTTCAACGGCCATTTAGGTTGTAGCGGCGGGTCGGCAGACCGCCGCATTTATTCAACCAAATAAAAAATGGCGGCGCTCTGCCGAGACGCGCTACGGTCGTTTTGCAGAGTCTGCATTTCATGGTTTCCCCGGCTGAATATATTTGATTAACTTTACGCATGGCACATTTGCAAAAGGCGATTGATGATTCCATCGCGACGCTTCGCGGACTGGCGGCTTTGGAACAGCCGCTCAACCGCGCGGCGAAACTGGTGCTGGCCTGCCTGACTTCCGGCAAAAAACTCCTCGTCTGCGGCAACGGCGGCAGCGCGTCGGACGCCACGCATCTGGCCACGGAATTTCTCTGCCGCTTTTGCGAAGACCGACGTCCGTATCCGGCCATCTCGCTCACGGCCAACGGCGAGTTCATGACCGCCGTGTGCAACGATTATCACGCGGACGAAATTTTCGCGCGGCAAGTCCATGGCCTCGGCGAAAAAGGCGACGTGCTGATTGCGTTCACGACAAGCGGCAAATCAAAAAATGTTTTGCGCGCGCTGGAAGAGGCGAAGCGCAAGGGCATCAAAAGCATCTGCTTCCTCGGGCGCGACGGCGGCTTCACGAAAGGAATTGCGACCATTGATTTGATTGTGCAGGGAATATCCACGGCGCGGATTCAGGAAGGGCAGAAGCTCCTCATGCACGTCCTGTGCGAAATGGTGGACGGGAAACTCCCTAGGAAATGAAGAAGACAGAATGCAGAATGAAGAAAAAGATTTGGCGCTGCGCACCAAGAACTTTGCCCGGCGAATAATCCGGTTATACGTCGCGTTGCCCAAGGAAACGGTGGCGCAGGTTCTGGGCAAACAATTATTGCGTTCGGGAACTTCCGTTGGCGCAAATTATCGCGAAGCAAACCGCGCGCGATCAAAGGCGGAATTCGTCTTGAAGGTCGGCGATTGCTTCAAGGAAGCCGACGAAATGATTTACTGGCTCGAACTTTTCGCTGATGAAAAGATTGTTTCTCAAACACGATTGTCACCTTTGCTTCAAGAGGCGAACAAACTGGTTGCCATTCTTGTCACGAATTCAAAACGCGCTCGTGGCGATTGATTTCTGCCTTCTTCATTCTGCCTTCCGCCTTTATAAGTAGTCCGGTTCGTTCCCCGCTTTCCACTTGATGTTGCAGCCGATGCTGGGCGCCTGGAATTCCGAGGTCGGTTTTCCCGCAAGCACGGCTTCGATGGAGGCGCGCAAATCTTTTCCTGTGACCGGAATCCCGTTGCCCGGTCGGCTGGCGTCGAATTGTCCGCGATAAACGAGCCGCCGGCCACGGTCAAAAAGGTAAATGTCCGGCGTGCAGGCGGCGCGATACGCCTTGGCGACGGATTGTTTTTCATCGTAAAGATAAGGGAAAATGTATCCGGCTGTTTTCACTTCTTCCTTCATCTTCGCCGGGCTGTCGGCGGGATAATTCTTCGCGTTATTGGAATTGATGCCGACAATGGTGACATTTTTCGGAGCGTAGTCGTTCGCCAGTTGCGCGAGTCCGGCGCGGATGTGAATCACATACGGGCAATGGTTGCACATGAAAATCACGACGAGCGCGGGCGAGCCTTTGAAATCGGCGAGCGAGAAATATTTCCCGTTCGTGTCCGGCAGATTGAAATCCGGCGCGGTCGTGCCGAGCGGCAACATTGTTGAAGGTGTCAGTGCCATGCGCGGAACATAGCAGTAAGCGTTAAACGGCTCAAATAATTTAGATGGAGCGGATTCGCGTCCGCTGCTACAAATTATCGCTCCGTGGCAAAGAACATTCTTTATTTCGATCTTGAAACGCAGAAGTCCGCCGATGAGGTGGGCGGCTGGGGCAACATTTCCAAGATGGGCATGAGCATCGGCGTGACATGCAGCAGCGCGAACGGCGAATATAAAATTTACGGCGAGAAACAGGTGAACGAACTTATTACGGATTTGCAGCGCGCGGATCTGGTGGTCGGCTTCAACAATCTGCGGTTCGATTACGAAGTGTTGCACGGCTACACGTCGTTTGATTTGAGCCAGCTTCCGACGCTGGACATGATGGTGGAATTGCAGAACACGCTCAACCACCGGCTTTCGCTCGACTCAATCGCGACGGCGACATTCGGCGTGGAAAAAACGGCGGAAGGTTTGCAGGCCATCCGCTGGTTCAAGGACGGCAGGCTCGCGGAGATCGCCGAGTATTGCTGTTACGACGTGAAGATCACCAGGCTCGTCCACGAATACGGCAGGCAGCACCGGCAATTGCATTACAGCAACCGCTTCGGCAAAAAAATGACCGTGCCGGTAGGCTGGTGAACCGATTTTGGAATTCAATTCAACTGCGGCGGGCGCGGTGCAAAAAATTTGAAGGAAATGCCGTCGGCGGTAGTGCTGCCGCCGAAGACCGAGAAATGAAAATATCTGGATACCGTTTCGTAATCCGGCAGAAGGGTGAAGTCCGCCGATTTATACAACATGCCGAACAGGTTTGACTGGGAAACGAGGGCCTGCGCCGCCGGGTTCGACTTGCTGTTTTTTAATTGCTCAAAGGCGAAGCGCATTGTTTCGCGATTGTTTTGATAGCCGAACAGTCCGCCGCCCGCGCCGCCGACTTGCTGCGCGGCGTCAATCAGCCCGGCGGTGGCGTTCAACGGCCTGCCGGGATTCGCCGCGCTGCGCAGAAAATTTTCCAGAATCGAGGAATCCTTGCCCACGGCGACGTATCCGCTGCTGGCGGTGAAATAAATCGAACCGGCCGGCGCGGGCGCGACGCCAAATTGCGTGGTGCGACCGGGCAGGGGGACGCTGTAGATTTTTTTTCCCAGGAAATCGCGCGGCGCCGGTTGCGCGCCGGCAGCGCCCATGGAAGCCAGATTTTTAATCGCAAGGACGGCCTGATCGGGGTTCGCCGCGGCAAAAAGGAAAAGCGCGGGCGCATTTTTCAAATCCTCCGGCGTTTTTCCCGGCGGCGCCTTCTGGTAGCTCATGAAATCGTCGCCGAGGTTGCCGATGAGATTTTTGCGGATGTCGAAGTCCGGGTCTTTTTGCTGCGCGGTCATGTTGTAAATGGCGATGAGAGAGTTCAGGCTGGTCAGCGCGGCGGGAGAAATGTCCGCCAGCATCGTCTGCAACGCCGCCCACGATTTCTGGCTGTCCACGCGCCAGCGCCAGAATTTCACCGCGTCGGCGGGCACAAACGGCGGCGGCCCGGAGCTTTTTGGCGCGGCGGCGAGGATTGTGAAAATGCCCGTGCGGCTGCTTTCTGGCGCGGCCAGAAAGAAATTCACCTGCGAGCCGTCGTGCGAATCGCGATAGGTGAAGCTCGCGCTCTTCAATCCCATTGCGCCGGATGCCGCGATGATTTTATCCCACGGAAGCTGCGGCATCGGGCTGGGCGCAAGCGGATTCGGCTCCGCCGGCGGAATGTGGGCGAGCAGATTGAAAAATGTTTTCGCGTTGAACCAGCCGTAATAAAGCGGCGAATCCCGGAACTGTGAAATTTTATCGCCAGCGAAAATCGCGTTGTCGTCCAGCGCGGGCATCGCGCCGCCGGTCAGGTGCGTGGCGACGGGCGCTACGGCCTCGATGGAATTGCCGACGATGAGCAGCGATTCAAACTGGCCGAACACGACCTGGCCGGGCTTGACCGGCTTGGTTTCCTTCCCGAGTTCCTGGTCCGGCTGGCTTTGGGGAATGAGCGCCGCGAGCGACGCGGGCATGTCGTTGCTCGCAAGGGTCACGATGGAGAACTTGATGTCACGGATCGTCTCCGTGCGGACGGGCCTGCCGGCGTCCGACCATTTTTGTTTCAGCGCGGCAAGGTTGGTTTTGAGCAAATCACTTTTGCCGCCCGCATCGAGCAACAAGATCAATCCCGGCGTCTTGTCATCGTCGCCGCCGGTCCATCCGTTTTGCGTGACGGCAAACGTGAACTGCCCCTGCGGCAGATCCTCGAAGTCCGCGAGCTTCACGCCGAGGTCGCGTTCGAGCGGCGCGACGAACGACTCACGCCACTTGACGATGAAATTGTCGTGGAACGGTTTCATCGCCGGGTCGTTCCACAAAAGCCACTGCGGCGACTGGTGCATCGCAACGCGGAACGCGGCGCAATCCGGCGCGGTCAGGAGAAACAACGTGTCCGACGGCAGCAGGTTCTCGGCGGGCGGAATTGCGGCGAACGTTGAAACGGCAATCATAAGAAATGCCGTGGCAAAAACCGGGCGTAAAAGTTTCATGTTCATTATTGTTTGCTCTCGTAAGTAATCGGGGCGTTGGTCCTCAAATTAAAAATTTCTTTGCCATCTTCATTGATGACCAGGCTGATTGTTCCGTTGCCAGATGAATTTTTGGCGGTGCAGGATTTAATATAGTCGCCATTGACGAGCGCGCTACAATTTCCGCTGCCGCCGAAATTATATGTAATGGGAGTTCCAAAGCTGACATACACGCATGAGCCGGTGCAGGAACCGCTAAAAACATTTGATTCCATATTGAGCGTGTCAATGTTCATGATGAAATTTTTTTGTTTCGTCGTGGGTTCGGTCAATTTTTCTTTGGTTGATCCGGCGATATAAAATTCACCGTCCATTTTGCCATAATTGACTTCTGTTTCGGCGGCGGCGTCTTTATTAGCCGGCTGGAACTGGACGCGAATCGCGCCAACTACTGAAACATTCGGTTTGTAATGAAAGCCGCCGCCTTCAAACTCCAGCGGATGGTTTATTGGTATGAGGGAAACATTTGTGACTTCCCGCTGGCACATCGAGGATATTTCAGTTTGCATGACTTTTTTGACGTCATCTGAAATACCTTGCCAGTTGATTAGTGATAAAACGGCATTTGTGTCTTTCGCTTTCAACGCCGTTTCAAATTCACTCCGCAACTGTTCTGCCGAAGTCGGCGCTGAAATAGAATTAAAGACGATGGCAAAACCAAAAAGTGAGATAGCCAAAAGTTTTTTCATAAGATTTTATCTGCGCTGGCTGGGTAATTAAAGCAGAACCCTTTTGGCCGTCTATTACAATTTCGACGCTAAATTATTTCCCGTCAGCCTTCTGCTTCGTGTTGCTCGGCGGCGGGAGGTAGCGATACGGATTGTTCGGATTGTCGGCGGCGTAGGCAAAGGCGTCGCGATGGTCCAGGAAGTTTTTCACCAGCTCCACGGGAATCGCGAAGCCGAGACCCTCGCCGAAAGTAATCTTCATGTTCGTCACGCCCACGACCTCGCCGGCGAGGTTGAAGAGCGGACCGCCGCTGTTGCCGGGATTGATCTGCGTGCTGGTCTGCAAATAAAGCTCGCCCTCCAGCTCGCGCGTCTTGGTGCTCAAGATGCCCTGCGTCACCGTGCGTTCGAGGCCGAGCGGGCTGCCGATGGCAAAGACGGAATCGCCCACGCTCAGATCATCCGAGCTGCCGAGCGTGACGTATTTGAACTTCGGCGCGTCCTTGTCCTCGATGTGCAGCAGCGAGAGGTCGTGGAACTTGTTGATGGCCACGATGCGGACTTGTTTGTAGGTGTCGCGCTGGAGCTGGCCGTTTTGTTGGTGATACACCTCCACGGAAATTTCCGTCTCGCCCTCGATGACGTGAAAGTTCGTGATGAGGTAGCCGTCCGCGTTGATGAAAAATCCCGAGCCGAGGCCTTCCGGCGTGCGCACCTGCACCACGGCCTCGCCGATCTGCTTGACGAGCGAGCTGACGTCGCGCGCCGGGGCGTTGACCGTGCCGGGCGTGTAGAATTCCGGCGCCAGGACGTTCAACATCGGATTGTTCACGGACGTTTTGGCGAGGACCTCGTTGACCTTGGAAATTTTCGTGACGGCGGCCTTGGGGATGACCAGCACGGTATAGCCGACATCCACGACGACGGAGTCGGGTTTTTCGGCGAGTATTTTGCCGGTGACGGCGGCCTGATCCTTGAGCTGGACTGTGTCCGCGCAGGCGGCGCAGACGGCGCAGAAAATCAGGGCCGGCAAAACAAACTGTTTCTTCAACGACATTGCCAGACGATAACGGAGCAAATGGTTTTTGACAAGTGGCTGGCGCGAAATAGCGTCTGACTTGCAGGCGGTAAATTTTCCAGCTTGATTTGGCTGATAAAATCCGTAGATCCTGATTATGAACTTAAAAGCTGTCATTCATCCCGAACTAACCGACGGTTTTTGGGCGGAGTGCCTGTGCTGACCGGCTGCTATTCGCGGGCAAGACGGTGGCGGAAATGATGACCAACTTCCGTGAAGCTGCGCGCGGCTGCCTCGAAGCCTTGCGTGAGATGAAGTCAGCACCGTAGATGCGGCATGTTTGCAGAACTCTCCGCACAACGGAAATTCAAGCTCCGTAGGAGCGACATCGGAATAAGCCCTATGGAGCTTTTTCATTTTGCGAATGACGAGCTAAAAGAGATGTCGCGCCTGCGGTGCTAAAAATTTGTTCCTGATAAAAGTGGCGGGCGAAGATTTAGTTCACGCTGGAATCCAAGCCCAATGTTTCCGGCTCCATAACAAACCATATGTAATCGGCGGTCAGGTTGAAGCGGTAAATCTGGCCGGGCGTGCGGATGCCAGATCGGGCCGGTTCATACCACAAGAGCCGTCCGTTCCCTTGTGGTGTCTAAAAATGACCAGCAATTTGACGTTCCGAGGCTGGAAAAGGGCTTTTCCAAAGCCAAAAACGCTTAAACCGTTGAAAATCAAGAAAAGTCACCTTTAGACTTTCCGGCATTGGGCTTGGACTTTCCGGCAAAAGTCTTCGACTTCGCGGCATCCGTCACCGAAGCCGCGGCTTCCCTCTTCAATGCCGCGGCAAAAGTCTCCGACTTCGCGGCAAAACCTCTCGATGCCGCGGTTTCCCTCACCGACTCCGCGGCATCCGTCATCAATGCCGCGGCTTCCCTCCTCGATGCCGCGGCTTCGGTCTTCGACTTAACTAAGTCAGAGACCGACTTAACTAAGTCCAAGTCCGATTTAGCCAAGTCCAAGCCGGATTTCGGCAAGTTTGGATGAAAAATGGACAAGTCGGAGGCGGTTGACACCACAAGAGGAAGTGATTTCGGCAAGTCGGGAATAACAAATTTTCAGTCCTTCCTGCAAACCTTGATCACGAGATACAACGGATTCTTGGTGTGGCGTTCGTATCCGTCCGGATTCACCCGCTTAAAATCCTCGGTGGGTTTGGGTTCCAGCAATCGTTCGATGTAAAAGCCCGCCGTTTCCAGGTCCCGGCTCATGGCGGTGAGCGGACGGCGATAGAAAGTCACCTTGCCGATGTCCCACTCGTCCTCCAAAATCTCCGTGGCAAAGTAATCCTCCTTCTTGAAGAATTTCCAGTCCATATAAGGATGATGGGTGGAAAAGACCAGCACTCCCCGCTGTTTCAAGACGCGGTGAAATTCACGCAGCGGCGGCAGCCAGTCTTTGAGGTAATGCATGACGAGCGGGGCGATCACCAAGTCGAACATTCCATCACCTGCGAATGCAAGCGGCTCGGCCAGGTCGGCCTGCAACACTTTCGCGCGTGTGTTCAGACGTGATTGTGTGAGCTTCACAAAATCGCTGTTGAAATCGAAGGCGGTGACGGAGGCGCCTTGATTGAGCAGATGTTCGGCATACCAGCCGGAGCCACAGCCAGCATCCAGCACGCTGGCATTCATCAACGGGGGCAGCAGGGACAAGACGGCCGGTCGTTCGTAGAAGGCGTTCCACGGTTTGGTGTCAACCATCTCGGCATATTTCAGGGCTTTGCCTTCATAGCAGTCCCCGGTATGCGCGGTCGTTTGCTTCATCCTAAATTCTTGCCCAGACGGATTGTGGACTCAACATTAGAATCAATACGCCGGTTTGTCGTTCCCGCCGATGACAAGCTCAACGCGCGGCTGATCATTTCCAGTATCGTCCTCGAAACGCTCAAGGACTTGAAGATGAGCTATCCCAAATCCGACGCGAAGCGGACAAAGGAGTTGCAATCGTTCCGAAAGTTGCTGACGAAGTAAAATCAGATTCCAGAAATTGCCATTAATTGTAATGGCTGAAATAATGGATGTTTGTTACTCATTCCAAACATGGCACAAACTTCAAATCGCGGCACGCAGCTTTTCGCTCTGCTGTTCGCCATCATCGGTCTGGGGGCCGTGGCAGTGGGCATTTCAATGATGATCAAAAGTGTCCGTTCGGAGCACTGGCCGGTCACGGAAGGCGTCATCCAATCGTCGGAGATGAAATCTCACACAAACGACAAGGGCAGCACGACTTACTCGGCGGCCGTAACATATACTTACAAAGTTGATAAAATAGGTTACATCGGCGAGAGGATTTCCATTGGGCAGTCGTCGTCATCGTCATCCGAAAAAGCGCAGGGGATCCTCAGCCGTTATCCCGTCGGCACAAAAGTTTCCGCACATTATTCGCCGGATGACCCGTCGGAATCTGTGCTGGAAACAGGAATCCACGGCGGCACATGGGCGATTATTGGCATCGGAACTTTCTTTACGTTGATTGGCACCATGTTTCTGCAAATCCAAAGGGCCGCTGCAAAAGCACAAATGCCCGGCGCGACGCAATCGTCATCCGTCAAGGTGTTGCCGGACGGAAGTATGACCATGAACAAGCCGCCGGTCTTGATGGGTGTGATTTTTATTTTGATGGGGTCGTTCATTCCCTTTGGCGAGCCGGGAGAGGGTGTTCCTTATTGGGGAGGTTATGTTGCCGCCGGAATTTTTATCTCTGCGGGGATTGCGCTGTTGCTGGCTCGATTGGAAAATAAAACCTACGCCAAGATTTTCGGCGCGCTGGCGGGAGTGTTGCTGATGGCGGTATTCAACTGGGTGTCGTTCGCGCCCGGCGAACGCATCGGAAGTTCCTCGACGCCTTTTGGGACACACACCGGCGTCAATGTGAAGACGGGTTTCGCCGTGATCACGAGCATCTTCGATTTGGCGCTGCTGGCGTTCGTTGTCCAGTGGTTGCTGAAAAGACGGAAGAATTAGGCATCCGCCGCTTCAACGGTTAAATTTCCTTTTCTTCAATCGCTTTGCCTTTAAGATTCAAGATGAACCTAGGCAGCGTCTAAATTTATGGCTGAATTCAAATTCGCCTGCCCGCACTGCAAACAACATATCCAGTGCGACGCCGGCCTCGTCTCCACGCAAATCAATTGCCCGGCGTGTCATCAAGTTATCACCGTCCCGCCCATGACGGCGAACGCCGGCGCGCCCGCTGAAAAGACCATTCAAATTAAAATCTCCACTTTGCGACGAGTCACACTCGTCGGACTGTGTGCGTTGCTGGTAATGGCGGGGGCCGCAGTTGCCGTTTACGTCATGGGGGATTCGACGAGGACGATTTGGAAGGAATGGTCCGTTTTGGATGGCAACGGAGGCCAATGTAGTCTCGTCAACGGCAAAATCCACGCACATAGCGTGGACGGCCAGAGCATTTTGGCTTCGGAAGAAGTATACGGCGACGTGACCTATTCTGCCACGGTAAGCACCACCAACCGGGAGGCCAGCCTGATGGTTCGCATGAAAGACGCGGGGAATGGTTACATCATACTTTTTGCGCCGGTTCACACGCCTTGTCCATGGAATCGCTCCGGGTTCATTGCCGTGATCAAAAAGGTGGACGGCAACGAAATCAAGATCGCCAATTACAACAAGAGAAACATGTATTCAATCGGGCAAACCGCCAGGCTCAAGGTCATCGCGCGCGGACCGCTCATCGAGGTGTTTGTCAATGGCGCGAAAATCCTGCATGTCAGCGACACAACCTTCAGATCCGGCCACATCGGCTTGCGGATGTATGGGGACTCGAATTATCCCTGCAACTCGACCTATTCAAGAATCTCATTTCATTAGCCGCACATTGCTGCCGGGTTTGGGTGCATAATTTCCACAAGCGTGCCCGTTTTTTGAATTGAGGAGCCAAATTTCCTTTTCTTCAACCGTTTTGCCGTTATCCTGCTGCGCTCGACATTCGAGATTTTGTAAATGGACGCAGCACACATACGCAATTTCAGCATCATCGCCCATATTGACCATGGCAAGACGACGCTTTCAGACCGGCTGCTCCACATGACCGGCACCATCGCCACGCGCGACATGTCGGAGCAGTTGCTCGACGCGATGGATCTGGAGCGCGAGCGCGGCATCACCATCAAGGCGCATCCGGTCACGATGCTTTACAAGGCGCGCAACGGCGAGACTTACGAGTTGAACCTGATTGACACGCCGGGCCATGTGGATTTCGCCTACGAAGTGTCGCGCAGCTTGAGCGCGTGCGAGGGTGCGTTGCTGGTGATTGACGCGGCGCAGGGCGTCGAGGCGCAGACGGTGGCAAATTATCATCTCGCGGCGAAGTTGAATCTCGAAATCATTCCCGTCATCAACAAGATTGACCTCGGCCACGCGGATGTGCCGCAGGCGAAGCGGCAGTTGGAAGACGTTCTGGCGATTCCGGCGGAGTTGGCGATTCCGTGCAGCGCCAAGGAAGGCATCGGCATCGAGGACATTCTTGAGGCGATTGTCGCGCGCATTCCGCCGCCGAAGCCGACGGGCGAGCCGAGCTTGCAGGCGCTGGGTTTTGATTCTTATTTCGACACTTACAAGGGCGTCGTCACGCATGTGCGCGTTTTCAACGGCGAATTGAAGGCCGGCCAGATGGTGAAGCTGTTGCACTCCGGCAAAACCGTCGAGGTGAAGGAAGTCGGCAGCTTCAATCCGAAACCTTATACGCGCGACAAGCTCGAAGTCGGCGAGACGGGCTATTTCACGGCCAACATCAAGAGCGCGGCGGAGGTGAAGATGGGCGACACGATTACGGACGCACGCAATCCGTCGCCGGTGCTGCCGGGCTTCAAGGAAATTCACCCGATGGTGTTCAGCGGAATTTATCCGATCAACACGGCGGATTACGAACACTTGAAATCGGCGATGGGAAAGTTGAAGCTGAACGACTCGGCTTTCGTGTATTCGGCGGAAACATCCGTGGCGCTCGGTTTTGGTTTTCGCTGCGGCTTTCTGGGATTGTTGCATTTGGAAATTGTGCAGGAACGTTTGCGCCGTGAATACGACATGGATATCATCGCGACGTATCCGAGCGTGGTGTATAAGATTTATCTCTCCGACGGCACGTCGAAGCAGGTGGACAACCCCGCCTTCATGCCCGACGTCACCTACATCGAGAAGATCGAGGAGCCGATGGTGAAGGCGTTCGTGATCTGCCCGAACGAAAACATCGGTGACATGATGGCGTTGATTTCCGAGAAGCGCGGTGCGGTGGACCACACCGAGACGCTCGATTCCAAGCGCGTGATGTTGACCGGCCTGATTCCGCTGAACGAAATCCTGATAGATTTTCACGACCGCATCAAGAGCATCACGCGCGGCTTCGGCTCCATGGATTACGAGCCGGACGAATACATGGCCAGCGACATGGTGAAGCTGGACATGCTCGTCAACACCGAGCCGATGGACGCCTTTTCCTGCATCGTGCATCGCACAAAGGCGGAGGGCAGGGGACGCACGCTGGCGGAAAAGTTGAAGGAAGTCATCCCGCGCCAGCAGTTCCAGGTGAAAATCCAGGCGGCCATCGGCGGGAAAATTGTCGCGTCGGAAACCATCAGCGCCTTCCGCAAAGACGTGACGGCGAAATGCTATGGCGGCGACGTCTCGCGCAAACGCAAGCTGCTTGAGAAGCAGAAGGAAGGCAAAAAGCGCATGAAATCCATCGGCAACGTGAACATCCCGCAGGAGGCGTTCATTGAAGTGTTGAAGGCTTAGAGCCGTTCCAATAAAACTGGGGCCGACAAGCTGGCTTGGGTTGAACGGCTGGCGCGCCAGCGCGCGTCTGAAAAAGCAGCGACCACCGTTTTCCTCTCGTTCTCGTCCTCGTCTTCGAAATGCTGATAAAAACCGAGGACGAGGACGAGAACGACGACGAGGAGGATGATCAAACTGGATTTTCAGGCGCGCTGGCAAAACACGGCTGCGGTTTTATTGAAACCGCTATAAACGATGACAAAGAAAAGATGGCTGCCTGTTGCGTCATTCCCGGTTCCGTGCGGAGGAGATGAAGCCGGGACGCTTCCCGGATGAATTTGCTTCCACGCCGTGCTGGGTTTTGCTAAAAAGTGTTCTGTGCGCAAACTCCTTCGGACAATTGCCGGGCTTTGGCTGTGCGGACTGCTCGCTGCGGTCGGTGCGGACACGTTTCCGCTGGCCGACGGCACGTCGTTGACGGGCGACATCGTCACGTTCAACGACGTCGGCGTCATCTTCCACACGTCGGACGACAAATACACCGAGCGGATGCCGTGGACGAAGTTCTCACAGGACGGGCTGAAGCAATTGTCGGCGTCGAATCCGAAAATAAAGGATCTGGTCGAGCCGTTCATCGAAATCCCCGAGTCGGAACGCCCGCCAAAGCCGGAAATCAAGGTGCAGGACGTGACACGGTTGAGCTTGCCGCCGAAACAATCCTTGATGGGCGCGATGTTTTCGTCGTCGGTCGGCATTTTTGTGATGATGTTGATTTATGTGGCGAACATCTATGCTGGATTTGAAGCCGCCATTTTTCGCGCGCGTCCCATCGGGATGGGGGTCGGCGTGGCGGCGGTGCTGCCGATATTCGGGCCAATAATCGTTCTTTCACTGCCAACGGTTGTGGCACCCGAACCCGTGGCTGCGGAGTCGGTGATCGAGTCCGAGGAGCAAAAGTTCAACGTGCCAGGAATGCCGGTGAAGGAGGAAATCCAGATTGTCGCGGCTTCATGGCAGTCTCCCGGGGCCAAGCCAGAGGCCCCGGCGGCCCAGGTTTTTCAGCGCGGACAATTCACCTTCAACCGCCGTTTTTTTGAGACAAAATTCCCCGGGTTTTTCGGCGTCGTCCGCCGCGAAGCCGACAAGGACCTGGTGCTGTTTGTGAAAACCATGCGCGGCGAGTTTGTCGTGCAGCGCATCGTGCGCATCGCGCAGGACGACGTGCATTTTCAGATTGTAAAAAACGAGGCGAGCTGCGAGGAGATGGTGCCGTTCGCCGAAATCCAGGAAATCCAGCTCAGACACAAGGACGCTTGAAATACCGCACGATACTCATGTTTGGCGCGCCCGGTTCGGGCAAGGGCACCCACGGAAAAATCCTCGGCTCGATTCCGGGCTATGTCCATTGCAGTTGCGGCGAAGTCTTCCGCAGCCTGAGCCCCGAGACGCCGCTCGGCAAAACTTTTCTCGAACATTCCAGCAGCGGCGGGCTTGTGCCCGACGAGCCGACCATTGAGCTTTGGAAAAATTACACGCACGGCCTCGCCGCCGCCGGACGACTCGACCAAAAGCGGAACACCCTTGTCCTCGACGGCATTCCGCGCAATGTCCATCAGGCGGAGATGCTGGACAAATTTCTCAACGTCGTCGCAGTGTTCTACATGTGCAGCGCGAACTTCGAGAACCTGGTCAAACGCCTCCAGCGCCGCGCCCTCAAGGACAACCGTCTCGACGACGCGAACATGGATGTGATCCGCGCCCGGCTCAAGACCTACGAGGCGGAGACCAAGCCCGTGCTGAATTTTTACGGCAAGAAAATCGTCCACCAGATCAACACCGACGGCACGCCGCCGCAGACGTTCCTCAAGGTCCTCCGCCAGATCGTCAAGCTCGGCTGAATTTTCAACCACAATAAACACGAAGAAAATTCGTGTCAATTCGTGCTCATTCGTGGTTTATTTTTCCTGAATGAGAATCATCTTCATGGGAACGGCGGAACTGTCCTGCGCCAGCCTGCAAAAGCTCGCGGAAAATTATTCTGTCGTCGCCGTCGTCACGCAGCCTGACAAACCCAGGGGGCGCGAACTCAAGTTGCAGTTTTCGCCAGTGAAAACTCTTGCGGAAGAATTGAAGCTGCCCGTGCTTCAGCCGCTGAAGGCGCGCGATGAAACATTCATCGCCGAATTGCGCGGGTTGAAACCAGATTTGATTGTCGTCGTCGCCTACGGCCAGATTCTGCCGCAGAGCATCCTGGATTTGCCGAAGTTTGGCTGCGTGAACGTCCACACCTCGCTGCTGCCGAAATATCGCGGCGCATCGCCGATCCAATCTGCAATCCTCAATGGCGACGCGCAAACCGGCGTGACCATCATGAAAATGGACGTGGGACTGGACACGGGCGGGATCATTTCGCAGGCGCGCACCCCGATCTTGAAGGAAGACAATTCGCAGACGCTCCACGACCGCCTTGCGCAGATCGGGGCGGATCTGCTGGTAAAAACGATTCCAGATTATGTTGAAGGAAAGATTCTGCCCAAGCCGCAGCCGGTCGAAGGCGCAAGCTACGCGGCAAAGATAAAAAAGGAGGATGGCAGGATTGACTGGAGCGAACCGGCGGAAAAGATTCTGAACCGGCTGCGCGCATTCACGCCGTGGCCCGGCGCGTTCACATTGTTGCACGCCGAACCGAAGCCGTTGTTTCTAAAAATCTGGAAAGCAGAGGTTGTCGGAAATAATGGCCAGACCGGCACGGTCTTGTCGGCGGACAAAAATGGGATTGTCGTCGCCTGTGGCAAGGGTGCTCTGAGGATTTTGGAATTGCAGCGCGAAGGCGGACGAAAATTGTCCGCGCAGGAATTTCTTGCAGGTCATTCTCTCAGCCAGGGCGGGCAATTCGGTTAAAAGGTCAGAGCCATCCTGCGGCACGCGCGACCTTCACCAGCGCATAGGCCACGGCGGCGCTCGCGGGCAGCGTGAGCACCCAGGCCCAGAGGATGCGTTCCACTACGCTTAATTTCAGCGCGTTGAACCCTTTCGCGCAACCGACGCCCATGATGGAGGTCGTGATGGCGTGCGTGGTCGAGACCGGCATCCCGAAATGCGCCGCCGTGAACAGCACGGTCGCGCCGGTGGCTTCCGCGGCGAACCCGTGGACCGGATGGAGCTTCACCATCTTGTGGCCGAGCGTCTTGATGATGCGCCAGCCGCCGGCGGCGGTCCCGGCGCACATCGTCAACGCGCAGAGAACCGTGATCCACGCCGGGATGAATTGTGCTTTCGCATCCAGCGGCGGCGGCTGGTAGCCGAATTGCATCCACGCCGGCAGGTGCGTGATGACCCACGCGACCGGCGACAGATAACCTGCGGGCGTGCCTTCGGGCGTTTGCAGCCAGGCGAGCCACGCGGGCGCGGACAGCAGCAGCCCCGTCTTGGTGGCCACCACGAGCGCCAGCGTGATGATGCCCATCGTTTTTTGCGCGTCGTTGGTGCCGTGGGCGAAGCCCATGTAGCTCGCGCTCACCAGCTGCAGTTTGCCGAACGTGCGGTTCACCGTCACGGGCCGCCAGTTGCGCAGCAGGAAATACAAAAGGCCCATCAACAAAAACCCGCCGATGAAACCCGCCAGCGGCGACGTGACCATCGGGAAGATGACTTTCCACAGGATGCCCTTGCTCTTCCACCAATGTTCCTTGTCGGGGATTGACCAGATGATTGACGACCATTTGCCGGAAGCCGCCAGCACCGCGCCGCACAATCCGCCGATTAGCGCATGCGACGAACTCGACGGGAGCCCGAACCACCACGTCAACAGGCTCCAGACGATGGCCGCGAGCAGCGCGCAGCACACCACCGGCATCGTCGCCACCTGCGCGTCCACGAGGCCGGACGCAATCGTCGCCGCGACGGCGGTGCCGAAGAACGCGCCGATGAGGTTCGAGAACGCCGCCAGCACGATGGCCTGCCGCGGCGTGAGCACCTTGGTGGACACGACCGTGGCGATGGAATTGGCCGTGTCGTGAAACCCGTTGATGTAGGTGAACACCAGCGCGATGAAAATGACGAGCAGGATCAACAACATAATTAACGCGGAGTGCGGAGTGCGGAACGCGGAGTGGAACCAGCGGGCGACGTCGGGTCAGAAGCACGGTTTTTTTTGCAGTTCGGATGGAGGCGACTGTTATTGCCACCAGCTCGTTGCATTCTTTGAGCAAAGGAGCCGCCTTGCTGTCTTGCAGTTTTCCTGCCTCGACCAGGAGTTCAATCCAAAAGCCCGACTCATCCGCTTCTTCTTCAACGATCCCCATCTTGAAAATAAAATCGGCGGGCGACTTGGCGCGGCAGGCGGCGCGATAATTGGCTCCCACGGAAGTGCCGGAGCGCAAAAGTTGCCTTCCGACGACATCGCACGTTTTGCCCGGAGCCAAAGCCTCAACCAGTTTGACAATTTCCAAGGCAAAGCGCTTCGTGCGCTGCTTCAAATCATCGTTGTTCATAAAAGTTGCCGCACAGGGATTCCGCACTCCGCACTCCGCATTCCGCATTCAGGAGTTTTTGAGGACGATTTGCATGACCACGTTGCCGGCGTCGTGGCAGCGGTCCACCACTTTTTCCATCAGCTCATAGACATCGCGGATGACGATGGCGCGGATGGCGTCGTATTTGCCGCCGTAAAGGTCGCGGAGACATTCGTTCATGTGCCGGTCGGCCTCGACCTCGACGAGCTGGAGCCGGTCGTTGAAGGTCTTCATCTTTTCCATGTCGTCAATGTGACGGAGCGCCCGGACCATTTCATGGATCGCGTCGGTGGCCTTGTTCATCATGTCGGCCTGCTTGGAGAAATCAATCCCGTCCAGGTGATGGCCGGCCATGACGAGGCGTTCGGCCAGCTTCTCCGCCGCCTTGGGGATGCGGAAGAGCCCGCGCGCCAGCGACTCGATGTCCTCGCGCTCCAGCCCGGTGATGAATGTCTTCACCAGCTCCGTGCTGATCTGCTCGGAGATCTTCTTCTCCTTGCGCCGGGCGATGACGAGGTCGTCGAGGGTCTGCGTGTTGCGCGGCGGCGTCATCAGCTCGATGACGAGCCGGACGCTCTGATGGGATTCATGGGCGGCGGATTCGAGCAGTTCCTGAAAGCGGTCGCCCTTGCTGAAGAGTTGCTGAATGGAAAACATGCGCCCGAAGTTTTGCAAAAAAAACTTTCACGCGCACGAAAAATCAGATTTGCAGCCCCGCACCACGTTCGCGCCACCGCCCTGCCGCCATCCGCCCGTTCCGCCCGTTCCGCCCCAGGGCGGATGGAACACTGCTTCAGGAGGGAACCCAAAATGAGCAAAATAAAGAGGGAGCAAACCGACAATAAATAGTCCGGCGGGTTAATGCACCTTTTTGACGACAAGCATTTCCATCTGCGCGGTGTCCGGCTCAAGCCCCAGGCCCCATTCGCCGATGATTTTTTCCACTGTGGCGCGGTCAATCTGGCCGCGCTGCATCTGCGGAGTAAAGACGAGTGAGAAATCGTAGAAGTTCGTCAAACCGGTCTTGTCCACCACCGGCATTTTCAACATTTGCTGCACACCGTCCATCAGGTCGCCGATCTTCATGTGTGTAAGATAGAGCCTGCCGTTCTTGAAATTTGAATTCTCCTTTTCATTGACGTCGCTGACCGTCAGTCCGGGCAATGCGGCGTCTTCCACCTTGAACGCCAGCACGTCGGTTTCGCGCGTTTCCATGTCCGCAGTCAGTCCCAGCTTTTTGCGGATGGCGGTCTTCAAATGTTCCTGCGGGTCGGCGCTCACCGTCACCACAAAATCATAATTGGTCTTCGGCGCGTCTGGCGGCAGCGACACCTTCGCAGCATCCTCATTATAGGCCGTGCCAATGAGATCACCCAGCGCCATGTCGCGTCCCAACATGCGCTGGACATTCTGGCCGTTGAGCCGGGAATTGGCGTAAAAGAGTCCTTTGCGCGGGGATTTGGCAAAGTGCGTGGGGCGGATCACCACGAGATTGGCCGGAACCATTTGCAAGCTCCTGCTGTTCATCGTGAAATAGGCGTCCTTGACGGACGGGAAGAATACAAGCTTCACGACCACCGCCGCCCCCAGCACCACAACCGCGATGCAGGCCATGACAATTATTTTTGTGCGCGACATAAATGAAAGGATTCCTGGCGTTGATTTGCCGGCGTCTGATGACGGAAACTCAACTACGATTGACGAATGATGTCAACACCGACTTTTGCGAAAAAGAAACGACCAGCCGGGCGACCGGATGCCGCGCCGAAGTCTGACGAAGGTGGGAAACAGGTGAACGTAAATTCAAATACGCTGAAGGCATAACGGACTTGAACCGCTTGGGAAGCGGTGAAAGGAATTTGGCGAAGCCGAAGGCCCGCGAGGGCCGAGCAAATGGAAATCCCACACAACTGTCCTTTGGAGAAGGTGTTCGTCCTTAACACCAAACCTCATTTTCCGATGTTGCGGATGGTTTCGTGTGTTTGCCTTTCCAGTTGAGAAACAACAAAACTGCCGTGACAATTCCTGTCGCGCCGGTGCAAAGCGGCGCTAGAAACCTGTCCAGCGGAAGCGAGCCGCGCCTCGGCAGCCGGAGCTGCGCGGAAAGAATTTCGCCATCCGTGCCCAAAGACGTTTGAGTGATGACATTTCCTTCACCGGAAACGGCCTGGGAAATGCCGGAACTGGCGAGCCGGAAAATGGGGATTCCATATTCCGCCGCGCGCACGGGCGCGACGTGCGAGTGAAGTTCGTGTTCATGCCGTCCCCAATCTTCAAGGTCCATCGTGGGGACAATGAGCAGTTGCGCGCCCTGTTCAATCAGCCGGTCGGTGACGCGCGTGTAGCTCAAATCGTAGCAGATACAGATGCCTATTTTACCCCACGGCGAATTCCAGACTTCCTGTTTTTGCGCGGGAAGCCCGTCATCGAAGAATTGCACCGGCACGCTCTTGGCCTGCTTGAAGACAATCTCGCCGTTCGTGCCGACAACAAAAGAGGTGTTGTAATAAACGTGGCCGGTCACAATGTCTTTTCCGCCGACGACAAGAAAACGCGAATTTGTCCGGCACCATTTTTTCAGCGAATCGGGAACCGGGCCGTCAAGCGTGCATTCGCTCAAGACGAAAATCTGCGCGTTGGTGTTCTTTGCCAAAGCCTTGTCGAGCATCTTTGGAATCAGATTGACTGGCGGAAATTCCATTTGTATGCCGACGATTGTAATTGGGCGAGATATTTTACGTTTAGATGCTGCAAGTGCTGGCAAAAATAAAGCCAAAGCAACAAGTAAAAGCGCAATAACAATCAGAGTTTCCAAAAAAGTTATTTTGAAAATCCGCCAATAATAAATAACTGCAAAAATTCCAAAAACAAAAAAGCCGAAACAATACATTCCAATTCCGTCAAACCACGGAGGCAAAGCATATCCCACATTCATCCATGAAAACTTCAGATAATAAAGCTCGCTGCGGAAGTATTCAATTCCCGTCCAGACAATTGGAACCAGCCACATGGCATTGACTTTTCCCCATCGCCGGATGCTGCCGCAGACGATTGCCGTGAACAGTCCAATCCAAAACGCGAAGACCAGCCAGAGAACAATTGCCGCCGCGCTGAAAATCTTCCAAAAGAAAAACAATTGCGGCGCGGCACAGAAAAATCCCGTCGCCAGCCCGAAATAAAACGCGCGTCGGACATTCGGCTGGCCGGTCAGGCGGACTAGAAAATACGCGTAGCCGAAAATGAACAAACCGAGCGGCGGAAACTTGATTGAGGTGTAGGCCGCGTGAAAGCACGCCACGGCCAGCGCAAGCCACAAAAAAGATTTTCCCCAGCCGGAAGAGTCTGCCGATGTTTTCAGGACATTCATCGCGCGTCAGTGAAAATAAATCACGGACCGCCGGACGCGAAAGAAATTTACTCCGCCCTCAGCCCCGCCGCCGGACTGTTCAGGCCGCCGCTTTGGCAGGCCTGGCTTTTGGAGCGCGCTTTGCCTTGATGGCGGCGGTTTTGCGCTTGATGTAGCGCTCGCGGCGCTGGCGTTTGATGGCTTTGTTGAGTTGTTTGCCCATAAGTGTCTTTACTTTCTTCGCGTGTTGCGGTTTTGTTGTGCCACTATGAAAGTTTGTGCCCGATGTTTCAATGTTTATTTCGCGGTGATGGCGGCAACGATGCTCCTTTGCGGCTGCCAGACGGGACATCATGCCAAGGCCGACAAGAAAACCGCCGCGTTGAACGTCTGCATCGAGGCCAGCAGCGGCCCCGAAGGGACGAGCCAGACCGTTTCCGTGCTGCGCGCCGATCCCGTGGCAGTGACCATTGATCCGAATCCGGTGTTGACGGAGGCCGGCATCATCGCCGCCAGAATCATCGAGTCGCCCGGTGGCTTTGCCATCGAGGTGAAATTCGACGAGAGCAGCACCTGGACTCTGGAACAGTTCACTGCGGCGAATCCCGGACGGCATCTGGTCATCGAGGGACAGTGGGGCGACAAGCCCGCGAACAGCCGCTGGCTCGCCGCGCCGCTCATCACGCACCGGATTGACAACGGCGTGCTGTCGTTCACACCCGACGCCTCGCGCGACGAAGCCGACCAGCTTGTGCTCGGCCTCAACAATGTGGCCAAAAAAATCCAGAAGGGCCTGCTTAAATGATTTTCAGCGCTGGCCGACGTTTCATTTTTTCCGCCGCACCGGTTTTGTTTTTTTGCGTGAATCTTTTCGCGCAATCGCCGTTCCAGTTTCCGACGGCGAACCATTTTTTATATGAGCGCGGCGGTGAATTGCAATTTTTCGCGCCGACCGCGCCGGACAAGCCCTGGACGAGCGGCAGCTTCGGGTGCGTGCGCGACGACGGCACGCGGATGCACGAAGGTTTGGACATCCGCCATTTGCAGACGGACCGTCGCGGCGAGCCGACCGATCCCGTCATGGCGACCGCCGACGGCACGGTGGTTTATTTCAGCATCAGGCCGTCGCTGTCAAATTACGGAAATTACATTGTCATCCGACACGTAGTCGAAGGGCTGGAAATTTATTCGCTCTACGCGCACTTGAGCGCGGTCCGTCCCGGATTGAAAATAGGCGAAGCTGTCAGGGCAGGCGAGGTGATTGCGACGATGGGCAGGACTTCAAACGCGGAGGTCATTTTGAAGGAGCGCGCACACGTCCATTTTGAATTGAATGTTTTGGTGAACGACAATTTTTCCGCGTGGTTCAAACAAAATTCCCCCGGCGAGCGCAACGACCACGGCGAATGGAACGGACAGAATCTGAACGCACTGGACGAGCGCGAGATTCTGCTGGGCGAGCACAATCCGATCGCGAGGTTCAGCCTGCTGACGTTTCTCCGCAGCCAGACGGAATTGTGCCGCGTGTTCGTGCGCGCGACGAATTTCCCCTATTTGAAACGCTACGCCGCGCTCGTCCTGCGAAATCCAAAGGCCGACAAAGAGGGGGTTGCCGGCTACGAAATCGCGCTGAACTACAACGGCGTCGCCTTCGCGCTGATGCCGCGCGCGGAATCGGAGATCAAAAGCCGCGCGAAGTTTCAACTGCTCTCGGTGAATGAAGCCGAGACGAGGGCGAATTCCTGCCGCAAACTGGTCGTCCAGCGCGGCGGCCATTGGGAGTTGGGCAACGAAGGATTGCGGGAATTGGAATTGCTGACTTACTGAACCGTTAAATTTCACTGGCGGTTTGCTTCGGCTGGCGTATTTTGTCTGCCAACCATGGGTTGCGGTGAGGTGAACAATTTTAATCAACTCAATTTCCGGCATGTTTTCTGCATGGCGGCTATGGTTGCCTGCCTGGTTCCGGGAAATGTCCGGGCGCAAAGCTTCCGTTTTCCATGGAGCGGTTACGGCCACGATGCGCAGCATGACGCCATCGCATCGGTTCCATCCCAGCCGCTGAACCGCATCGTGTGGCAGACGCCGGTGGACTTGAACCCGCAATACAACGGAAGCGAATTGCTCATCCATTACGGCTCACCATCAATCACGCGCTCCAACACCGTCATCGTGCCGGTGAAAACAGGAGCGACAGGCGGATTTGAAGTCGAGGCGCTGGCTGGCGCGACGGGCGCGACGAACTGGGTGCAGGCATCGGATTATATTTTGCCGTCGCACGGTTGGACTCCGAGTTTTTCAGGCGTGCTGACTCCGAAAAACAGGTTTTATTATCCCGGCGGCGGCGGGACGGTTTATTATTGCGACACGCCGGACACGAACGCGTCTCCGGTCATCGGACAAATCGCATTTTACGGACTGACCAATTACCTCGCCAACACCAACGCCTATTTGACCAATGTTTTTATCAACACGCCGATCACCTCGGATCGGTATGGGAATATTTTCTTCGGCTTTCAAGTCAAAAGTTCGTTCACAAACTTTGCAGGCGGCATCGCGCGGATTGATTTCAACGGAACCGGCACATGGCTGGCCGCCAGCAACGCCGCTGGCGATGCCGCGATCAAAAAAGTTTCCCAGAACTGCGCCCCGGCGTTGAGCAACGATCACAAGACGCTTTATTTCGCGGTCAACAACAGTGCGACATGGTCTGATTTTTCTGACTACGGCTATCTGGTCGCGGTGGACAGCCGGACGCTGGCGCCACTCGCGAGTGTTCTGCTCAAGGATGCAAAAACTCCAACCAGCAATGCCTTTGTGCCGGACGATGCTACTGCCTCGCCCATGGTCGGCCCGGACGGAGATGTCTATTATGGCGTTCTGGAAAATCCGTTTCCTGCAAACCATGATCGAGGATGGATGCTGCATTTCAACAGCACGCTGACGCAGTCGAAGATTCCTGGCGCGTTCGGCTGGGACGACACGGCTTCGGTCGTGCCGGCTTCAATGGTTCCGTCCTATCACGGCAGCTCGCCGTATTTGCTGATGACCAAGTATAACAATTACGCCGACTCTGGAATCGGTGGCGACGGCGTCAACAAAATCGCCATCCTCGACCCGGAGAACAGCGAGACGGATCCGATTTCCGGCGCGACAACGATGAATGAAGTCCTCACCATCGCCGGACCCACGCCCGATTTGACATTGCGGGACTCGCAGCATCCCAACGCCGTTCACGAATGGTGCATCAATTCCGCGGCCGTTGACCCGGCCACAAAATCCGTCCTGGCCAACAACGAGGACGGACGGCTGTATCGCTGGGATTTGACCTCCAATACGCTTTCGCAGACCAACATCCTGACCACTGGGCTTGGTGAAGCCTACACGCCCACCATCGTCGGCGTAAACGGATTCGTCTATGCCATCAACAACGCCATCCTGTTTGCCATCGGCCACTGACAAATGTCCGCCAAGCGCTTAAAACAATTCATGCTGCCGCCGGCCCTTGCGCTGGTGTTGTCCGCAGCGCATGCGCAGAATTTGTCGTTCAGTCTCACGCCTGCGGCTCAATCAGGCGTCGGAACGGGCGAAGTTTATTTCACCGGCACACTGACCAACACCGGCCCGACGACCAATTTCCTCAACAACATCCAGTTCGCCTTTACCGGCGCGGCGACCAATTATTTCATGGCGGACACAAATGTTTTCTTTGCCAACGTCCCCGGCATTTTTTTGCCCGGCGATGCCTATACCGACATTGTCTTTGGCGTCGTCATCAATCCCGCAACCCCGCCCGGCAATTATTCCGGCACGGTCACAATTCAAGGCGGCACGGACATCTTTGGAAATGGAAACCTGACAAACCAGACTTTCCAAGTTTCCCTCCCGCCGGCGGTGCTGGAGATTTCAGCTTCAGCCGGTAATTTTCTTATTTCATGGACCTCGCCGCCTGGAAGTTTTGTGTTGCAACAAAATTCCGATCTGACCACGACAAACTGGACTTCGGTGACGAACACCGTGGCAACGACCAATTATCTGAATCAGGCGATGTTCCCACCGGCCGCAGCCAGCCAGTTTTATCGGCTGCAATATCCGTGATGAACAGGGGTGCTTGTCATGAGCACTCATTCAAAAAAATTAACCACGGATTAACACGGATGGACACGGATTAAAAACGCGGAAATCAATAAACCAGCACCGCCGCCTTCCGCCGTAGCAGCCGACGTGAGTCGGCTCTGATTTTTCCGCCGAATGAGAATGAGCGGATTGACATCCGCTGCTACTCAATAAACCAGCACCAGCACCGCCGCCGGTTATGTCTATAACAACCAAGCAACCAAGCAACCAAGCCGGCAAAACTTTGTTCCTTCGTTCCTTTGTTGTTCAATAAACGAGAACGAGGACGGCGGCATCCTGCGCGGATTTGACGACATCCTCAAACTTCTCATCCGCCGTATTTGGCTCCTTCAATTTCGGTGCCAGGTCTGGGACAGACTCCAGGAAGCTCAAGAGGAGGCTGCTCTTGACCGCGTAATTCACATTCTCCGGGAGCGAGCCGCTCATGGCCAATGCTGTTGAAGCATCCAGTTTTGCGGAAACGATGCCGATGACGTTGCCCCGCTCATCCACCAGCGCCCCGCAGGGAAAAGGATGAAGGCAGAATGATGAATGAAGAATTGACACTGGCGCGAGCCGGTTGCCGTTTTGTTTCTTCATTCTTCATTCATACTTCTTCATTCGTTTTGGGTCATCCCCCGCGCCCGGACTGCGTGGACGAAGCCATTGGCCTGACGATGATAATTGATTGCAGTGGGCTTGCGTGAAATTAGGAAACATCAAACCACTACGGCGCGGCAAAGGCCCGACAGCGGCGCGATTTCCCCCTTGGCCAGCACGGGAAAATGCAGAATGAAGAAGGAAGAATGAAGAATTATCGGCTGGCGTGAACCGGTTGCTGTTTTATTTCTTCATTCTTCATTCATACTTCTTCATTT